>Ga0180431_10001893_pt1 | contig 28478 bp, 23 predicted proteins | sample SS_ome_11_FD_132459 | JGI IMG/M metagenome (GOLD analysis project Ga0180431, IMG submission 132459) | Hypersaline lake sediment archaeal communities from the Salton Sea, California, USA - SS_1_MS_1 metaG | ecosystem: Environmental > Aquatic > Non-marine Saline and Alkaline > Hypersaline >... | reverse complement strand
GGCCGAGCGTAGGGGCTCCTCCGAGGACGTGTCAAAATGATCTCCCTCCACGGGCGGCAGCCCTGGCAAGCCCTCGCTCCAGGTCCCACTCTCTCAGCCCACTCTGACGCCAGCCCTCACCGCTCCCGCTGATCCTCGAAACCCACTTACCGCGCCTCGACCCTGAAGCAAGAACTCGCACGAAACGTGGGCGGCAGTGGGGGCCAGACCACCCTCACCCAACCCTCTCCCTCGGAGGGAGAGGGCTACCTTTCCGCACACGATTCCCCCTGCGCCCGGCCCGCATCTGGCCTCGTAAATAACACCGTCTCCCCTAGAGGTAAGAGCCTCCATGCCGCTCCGCATAGAAGCGATGCCTCGCTCGTCCTAGGACCACTCCCGCCCCCAGGCCCCTCTTGCGACCAGGGAGAGGGCTTCCTTTCCGCACAGGATTCCCCCTGCGCCCGGCCCGCATCTGGCCGTGCACGTGACACCGTCTCCCCTTGAGGCAAGAGCCTCCATGCCGCTCCGCATAAGAAGCGACGCCTCGCTCATCCTAGGCCCATTCCTCCCCCAGGCCCCTCTTGCGACCAGGGAGGTGACTCCCATTCCACCACCGGATTCCCCGGACACCCAGCGGCACGTGCCTCCGCCGTCGTCACCCTCTCCCCTGGGGGGAGAGGGCCGGGGTGAGGGGAGCCTCCCCTAAGCCCCCTCCCTCGTCCACACCCCCCACGCCAACGTCCACAGTGTGGAGAAGTAACCCTTCACCGTCCCCTGGACCGCCAGCAGCACAGGCCACAGGACGCAGCAAAGCACCATCATCAACCCGGGCAGAAAGAGCACAACACCCAACGCAAAGGTGATGCCCACCTGTAGCACGAAGAGAACGATCGCCGGGCCGATGTTCGCGACCAGTACCTCAAGATCCCGGCGATACGAGGCGCCCACACTCAGGTCCTCCAGCATACAGGCCCGATTGGCGAAGGTCCGCAGCAGATTCAACACCAGGGCAATGGGCAGGAGGATACAGGTCAGGGCAATGAAGGGCACCCCGAGCCCGATACCGGTAGCCACGGAGACCCTCTCGCCCAACCATCCTAACAGGCCAGCGACCACGCCCGCCGTCACGAGACCAGCCAGGGCCAGAATGAAACCCGGCACGGCTGGGGCGATTCCGATACCCAATAGTCGCCAGCCTCTCTCCCACGCCGCGGACCAGGCGGCGCCGAAGCTCGACGTGCCGCCGCCTTCGATCGGGCTCACCCCGGCGATGAGCCCTCCCCTGGCGATAGTTGCTGCGATCCAGAAAAGGACCGCCACAAGGAAGGCAAAGCCCATCACAACCAGGGCAACCAGGGCGATCAGTACCTCGGGCAAACCGATCTGGGCGCGGAGCTCCGGGACGTCCCCGAGCGGCAGCTGGAAACTCGATCCTCCGTTGCCGGACAACGAGCCGCCTCCTGCGCCCGACCCGCCTCCTGCGCCCGAGTCGCCTCTTGCACCCATCCCGCCTCCACCGCCACCGCTTCCCAGCGCCACGACGATGCCGAGCAGAATCAGGAACTTGTTCTCCCAGACGATGGTCCAGGCGCGCTTCAACATCCGAGCGTAGTCCAATGCAACCTCCTCCTCGTTGTCCGTCGACGATCAGTGGGTCCCCAACCGAGCGGACAGGACCGACCAGATAGGAGATGTGCATCGTACACCAAAGGACTCCGGGGGACGGCTGTACCCCCCCCCCGGAGTCCTGGTCGCCAATCGCCCTCCCGATGCTGCATCTCACCCTATCTACGACGAGGGCGGGAGGAAGTTGCACGTCGTGCAGGGGTGCAGCCCAGCGACCGGCACACCGGTCACCGCTGCGGCCTGCCTTACGCCATCAGGACCGCCCCCTCGCTGGCTGAGGAGACCGCGGCGGCGTACCGCGCCAGGTAGCCGCCGTCCACATCCGGCGGTCTGGGCTGCCAGGCCGCCCGCCGACGGTCCAGTTCGTCCTCGGAGACGAGGAGCTCGAGGCGCTTCGCAGGGATGTCCAGCGAAATTGGGTCGCCGTTCTCGACGAGACCGATGACGCCCCCTCTCACTGCCTCGGGTGAGACGTGGCAGACCGAGGCACCCCGGGTGGCCCCGGAGAACCTGCCGTCGGTCACCAGCGCAACTCTGTCGTCGAGCCCCATCCCGGCCAGGGCCGAGGTGGGCATCAGCATCTCCCGCATCCCGGGTCCGCCCCGCGGGCCCTCGTAGCGGATCACCACCACGTCCCCTGCCTCCACCTCTCCACTCAGGATGGCCTCCATAGCGGACTCTTCCCCGTCGTAAACCCGGGCGGGACCCTGATGGACCATCATCTTTGGACTGACCGCCCCGGCCTTGACCACGGCCCCCTGGGGCGCAAGGCTCCCCCGGAGCACCGCAATGCCGCCCTGCGCGCTGTGGGGCTCCTCGAAGGACTGGATGACCGGGCCGACCCGCTCCGTGCCGGCCAGGTTCTCCGCCACGGACCGTCCGGTCACTGTGAGCGCGTCGCCGTCGAGCCGCCCCCCGCGGTGGAGCTCCGCCATCACCGCCGGGATGCCCCCGGCCTCGTCCAGATCCTGCATGTGGTAGGGCCCGGAAGGGCTGAGTTTCACCAAGTACGGCGTCCTCGCGCTCACCGCGTCGAAGCTATCCAATGGGAGCGGAACGCCTGCCGCGTGCGCGACAGCGGGCAGGTGAAGTACCGTGTTCGTCGAACCCCCGATGGCCATATCCACAGCAATGGCATTCTCAAAGGCCTTCTCCGTCATGACGTCTCGGGGGCGGATGTCCCGTTGTACGACCTCCATGATCTGGGCTCCGGCCTCCTTCGCCAACCTCGTACGGGCAGCGGTCACCGCCGGCACCGTGCCGTTCCCGGGCAGTCCCATGCCCAGCGCCTCCGTCAGGCAGTTCATCGTATTCGCCGTGAACAAGCCGGCGCACGAGCCGCACCCTGGACAGGCCGCCAGCTCCAGAACCTCCAGCGTTGCCCGATCCATCTTCCCGGCCTGCACCTGACCCACAGCCTCGAACATCGTCTTCACGTCGATGTCCTCGCCGCGGTGCCGCCCGGCCATCATCGGACCGCCGCTGACGAAAACCGCCGGGACGTTCAACCTCGCTGCTGCCATGAGCATCCCAGGCACGATCTTGTCACAGTTGGGGATGAACACCAGCCCGTCGAAGGGATGCGCCATCGCCATAACCTCGATGGAGTCCGCAATCAGCTCCCGGCTGGGCAGCGAGAAGCGCATCCCCGGATGCCCCATGGCAATGCCGTCGCAGACGCCGATGGTATTGAAAGAAAGCGGCGTCCCCCCCGCCGTGCGCACACCGGCCTTCACGCCCTCGGCGATACGGTCCAGGTGGACGTGGCCGGGAACGATTTCATTGTACGCGTTGACCACCCCGATGAGCGGTCGATTCAGCTCCTCGGGCGTCAGACCCGCGGCGTAGAACAAGCTCCGATGAGGAGCCCGCTCAAGACCGCTCTTTGCTCTATCGCTTCGCATGACTTTCCCTCACCTCATCACTTTTCACTGTGGCGGTCACAAGCGCGCCGCTACGAGATCTCCCATCTCCTCGGTGCCGATGGCCTCTTCTCCTCTGCCGGCGATGTCCGCCGTGCGGTACCCGTCCGCCAGAACGCCCTCCACGGCCGCCTCAACGGCCTCGGCCTCATCCTCAAGCCCCAGCGAGTGCCGCAGGAGCATGGCGGCGCTCAGGATCGTGCCCAAGGGGTTCGCCACGCCTTGACCAGCGATGTCCGGCGCGCTGCCGTGAATTGGCTCATAGACCCCGAATTGCCCCGTGGAGACGGAGGCCGAGGGCAGCATGCCCATCGATCCGCCCAGCACCGAGGCCTCGTCAGTCAGGATATCCCCGAACATGTTTGCCGTCACCACCACGTCGAACGACGTGGGCTGTCGAATCAGCCGCATCGCAGCGGCATCCACCAGGACGTGTTCCAGCTTCACGTCAGGGTAGCCCGACGCAACCTCCGTCACAACCTGTCGCCAGAGTCTGGACGATGCCAGCACATTCGCTTTGTCCACCGACGCGACCCGGCGCCCCCGCGCCTGCGCCAGCCGGAAGGCCGTGTGGGCGATGCGGGCCACCTCATCACGGTGGTACGCCATCGTGTCATAGGCCATGGGATCGTCCTCGCACGCCTCCCGCCGCTCACCGAAGTAGATGCCACCGGTGAGTTCGCGCACGACGAGCAGATCCACCCCTTCAAGGAGTTCTTTCCGCAAGGGTGAGGCCTCTGCCAGGACTGGATAGACGTGCACGGGACGGAGGTTAGCGAAAAGGCCCAGCTCCTGGCGGAGCCGAAGGAGGCCCTGCTCCGGGCGCACCCTCGCCGTCGGATCGGACCATTTTGGACCGCCGACGGCCCCCATCAAGACCGCGTCCGAGGCCCGGCAGAGCTCAAGCGTTTCCTCCGGCAGCGGGTCGCCCAACTCATCGATAGCACGGCCCCCCATGGGCGCTTCGCGATAACCAAAATGATGGTCAAATCGGCCGGCGACAGCGTCCAGCGTCTTGACGGCCTCGGCTACGACCGCTGGTCCGATACCGTCGCCGGCCAGCACTGCAAGATCGGCGTTCATCCTATCTCCTTGTCTTCGTCAATATCTTCGTCTACGTCTTCGACTATGTCTCCGCTATGTCTCCGCTATGTCTCCGCTATGTCTTTGCTATGTGTCCGCGATAATCAGCAGCCCATACTCCACAGCGTCCGCCAGGGCCAGCCAGCTAGCCTCAATAATATTGGCGGAGGCGCCGACGGTGGTCCAGCGGCGGGTCTCGTTCTGCATGTCCAGAAGCACCCTCGTCGTCGCGGCCGTACCCCTGTCCCCGTCCAGGATATGCACCTTGTAGTCAGCCAGGTCGAACTCGGCCAGGTGCGGATACGTAGGCACCAACGCCTTCCGTAGGGCCCCGTCCAGGGCGTTCACGGGCCCGTTCCCCTCGGCCACCATGTGGAACTCGTCGTCGCCCACCCGCACCTTGATGGTCGCCTCGGCAAAAAGCCCCCTCCCTTCCCGATGCTCGACGACGACCATAAAATCGAGCATCTGAAACGGCGGCTCATAGCCGGGTTTTGCCCGGTGCAGAAGCATCGCCACCGAGCCCTCGGCTCCCTCGAAGGTGAATCCTCGGTGCTCCAACCGCTTGATCGTGTTGAGCACCCCCGGCAAGTTATCGAGATCCTTCTGAGAGATGCCCAGCTCCTCGGCCTTGCTGCGGAGATTTCCCCGACCGGAGAGCTCAGACACCAGCACCCGTGAGTGATTCCCCACCATCTCAGGGTCGATGTGCTGATAGCTCCGTGGATTCCGCCGCATCGCTGAGACGTGGATACCGCCCTTGTGAGCAAAGGCACTGCGCCCCACGTAAGGTGCCTCCCGCCGGGACGTCTGATTGGCGATCGAGGCCACCGCCCGCGCCGTGCTGGTCAGCCGCTGCAGCCGCTCGCGTTCCAGCACCGGGGCCTCCAGCCCCATCTTCAGCACCAGATTGGGGATCAGCGAGCAGAGATCCGCGTTGCCGCACCGCTCCCCGTACCCATTCATGGTTCCCTGGACGTGGACCGCGCCGGCGCGGACGGCCGCCAGGCTGTTCGCTACGGCCAGGCCTCCGTCGTCGTGTGCGTGGATGCCCAGGCCCACCTCCGGCACGACGGCGCCCACCTCGCGCGTCACCGCCTCGATCTCCCAGGGCATCGATCCCCCGTTCGTGTCGCATAGGACCAGCACGTCCGCACCGGCCCCCGCAGCAGCCCGCAGGGTGTCCAACCCATAGCTTGAGTCCGCCTTGTACCCGTCGAAGAAATGCTCCGCATCGTAGACGACTTCGTGGCCCAGCTCCTTCAAGTAGGCCACTGTCTCGCGGATGATGCGCAGGTTCTCCTCGGGACTGGCGCGGAGCACGTCCTCCACATGGAGCATCCAGCTCTTCCCGACGACGGCCACCACAGGCGCCCCGGAGTCAACCAGCGCTTGCACGCTCCGATCATCCTCCGGGCCGCTCCCGACCCGACAGGTAGAACCGAATGCAGTCACGCGGATCTGCTCCAGCTCCAGCTTTCGCACCCGTTCGAAGTAAGCGGCCGCCTTTGGATTCGACCCCGGCCAGCCGCCTTCGACGTAGTGCACGCCGAGGCGGTCCAGGAGCTGCGTGATGCGCAGCTTATCGTCAACCGACAGCGAGATGCCCTCCCCCTGGGTGCCGTCTCGCAGCGTCGTGTCATAGAGCGCGATTTCAGACTGATGCACCATCTCCTCCTGCATGGTACGCGGCGGCCGTCGCTTCGGCCTTTCCCGCACCATCCTTCGCCTACGCTTGCTGCCGTGTGTACGCGACCAGTCCACCGGCGTCGATAATATCCATGATGAAGCCGGGGAACGGCGGCGTCTCGTACGTCTCCCCTCGGGTCACGTTCGTAATGGTGCCGGCGCCGAGATCGATGCACAGTCGATCCCCCGCTTCAGCTCCCTCCACAGCCGCGGCACAAACCAAGATGGGCAGACCGATGTTGATCGCATTCCTATAGAAGATGCGGGCAAAGCTCTTCGCGATCACGCATGACACGCCACCGCCCTTGATCGCCAGCGGCGCGTGCTCTCGCGACGAACCACAGCCGAAATTCTGTCCGGCGACGATGATCCGTGGCTCCTCCTCAGCCGCAGCCTTCCCGGCAAACTCGGCATCCACATCCTCAAAGCAATGGACCGCCAGCGCCTCTGCCGTCGAAACATTCAAGTACCTCGCGGGGATGATCGCGTCGGTGTCCACGTGGTCGCCGCAGGTCCAAACACACCCCTCGATTGTCATAAGCAGACTCCTCTCCTCCAGACACTGCCCGGGGATTCCGTGGTCGCGCAACACTGTCTATAGAGCATCGGGATGGACGATCCTTCCCGCCACCGCGCTCGCTGCGGCCACGGCTGGACCGGAAAGATAGACCTCGCTGGCAGAATCCCCCATGCGGCCGCGGAAGTTCCGGTTCGTCGTGCTTACCGCCCTCTCGCCGGCCGCCAGGACACCCATGTGTCCGCCGAGACACGGACCACAGGTGGGTGTGCTCACCACCCCGCCGGCCTCGATGAAGACCTCCACCAGGCCCTCGCGTACGGCGTCGAGATAGACCTGCTGCGTCCCCGGGATGACGATGCATCGCACGTGTGGCGCCACCCGGCGCCTCCGTAGGACCTCGGCTGCGATGCGCAGGTCCTCCAGTCGGCCGTTGGTGCAGGACCCTATGACAGCCTGATCGATCTCGATCTCGCCTATCTCGCCGACGGGCCGGACGTTGTCCGGCAGGTGGGGCAGCGCCACCACCGGGTCCAGCTGACTCACGTCGATCTCCAGGACCCGGCTATACTCGGCGTCCTGGTCCGCTCGGTAGGCGGTGTAGGCCCGCTCAACCCGGCGGCCAACATACTCCCGCGTCGTCTCGTCGATATCGAAGAGCCCGGCCTTGCCGCCGGCTTCGATCGCCATGTTCGACATCGTGAATCTCGCCGCCATCGACAAGCTCTTGACGACGGGCCCGGCGAACTCCATCGTCTGGTAGAGGGCACCGCTGACCCCAATTCGGCCGATCGTCTCCAGGATCAGATCCTTCCCTCCGACCCACCGTCGGAGCTTACCCGTGTAGACGATGCGCATCGTCTCGGGCACGCGCAGCCAGACCTGACCGGTAGCCATAGCTACGCCGATGTCAGTGGAACCCATGCCGGTAGCGAAGGCACCCAGAGCTCCGTAGGTGCACGTGTGCGAGTCGGCACCCACCACCAGGTCGCCCGGGGCCACGAGCCCTTGCTCGGGCAGCAGGACGTGCTCTATACCCGCTCGGCCCACATCGTAGTGGTGGGGCAGCCCCTGTTCCTGGGCGAACTTCCGCAAGACTCGGCACTGCTCGGCCGACTTGATGTCCTTGTTGGGCGTGAAATGGTCGGCAACCAGAACCACCCGCTCGGGGTCGAACACCCTACCCGAAACGGAACCATGCCCGTCGTCCAGCCTCCGGAACTCCCGGATGGCGATGGGCGCCGTGATATCGTTGGCGAGAACCACGTCCACCCGGGCCTGGACGTGGTCCCCCGGGCTCACGCCTCTGCCGTTTGCGTCGTCCCCCTGCGCGCCGTCCACCCGGTGGGCGGCGATGATTTTCTCCGCCAGTGTGTGTCCCATCGTGCTCCAGCGCTCCCCTCAGCGCCGGCGACGCGGATGGGCTCCGAGACCGTCGCCGCACCACTTAGCGGACCAGCCACGGGGCTTGAAGAACTTCCTCTGATCGGGCTGCGCCTGCTGAGGCTGAGTCCCGGGGTTGCTCAGGCTGTACCCACACCATCGGGCGGCCCAGCTGCGCGGTTCGGCGAACTTCCCTGCGTTGCGATCTTTCTTCGCGTCCATCTTTTCCTCCTCGCTGGTGACGAAGACCCAGAGAGTCTTCATCGATACTCTGTTTAAGCGATTCTGTCCATGCAAAGACACGTCTCGTCAACACGACGGCCTCGTGAGACGGTTAGGATTTCTCTACCTCTACCTCCGCCTCCTCCCCCCGCCGGCTGTCCTTCCGCGCGGCAATCAGCCGATTCAGGGCGAACATGTACGCCTTCGCGCTGGCGGCGATGATGTCCGTGTCCGCGCCGTGCCCGCTGAAAACCTGCCGCCGATCCCCGTTGACCGGCTCCTCCGCTTGAACCCGGATCGTCACCCGGCCTACGGCGTCGATCCCCTCGGTCACGGCCTGAATCGAAAACTCGATCAACTCGTTGGGCTCCTCGATCACCCGATTGATGGCGCGATAGACCGCGTCCACCGGCCCCGTCCCATGATCCGCGTCGCAGACCACGGTCCCGTCGGGCCGGCGCACCCGCACCGTCGCCGTCGGGATGCTCTGGTTCCCGCAGCTCACCTGGATCTGCTCCAGATGATACGCCTCATCGAAGAACATCTGGACCTCGTCGGCGACGATGGCCTCCAGGTCCCGTGTGTCCACCGTCTTCTTCTTGTCCGCCACAACCAAGAAGCGTTGGTAGACCTTCTCAAACTGCTCGTCATTGAGTACGTACCCCAGCTCCGCCAGCCGGTGCCGGAGCCCGTGCCGACCCGAGCGGGCGGAGAGGACAATGGCCGACTCGGGCGCCCCAACGTCCCGCGGGTTGATGATCTCATACGTCGTGCGCTCCTTGAGCACCCCGTCCTGGTGAATGCCCGAGGAATGCGCGAAGGCATTGGCCCCCACAATGGCCTTGTTCGGCTGCACGGGGATACTCGTCAACTGACTGACCATGCGGCTCACCGGGTAGATGCGGCGGGTGTCGATGGCCGTGTCAAGGGCAAAAAGGTCCTTTCTCGTCTTCAGCGCCATCACGACCTCCTCAAGGGAGGTGTTGCCCGCCCGCTCCCCGATGCCGTTCACCGTCACCTCCACCTGGCGGGCGCCGTTCCGCACGCCGGCTAGTGTGTTAGCGGTGGCCATCCCCAGGTCATTGTGGCAGTGGACCGAGATGACGGCCCGGTCGCTGTTGGGCACATTCTCGACGATCCCGCCAATCAGCGCCCCGAACTCCTCCGGCGATGAATAGCCGGTAGTGTCGGGGATGTTGATCACCGTCGCCCCGGCGTCGATGACAGCCTCCACGACCCGATAGAGGTATTCGGCATCGGCCCGTCCGGCGTCCTCGGTGTAGTATTGAACGTCGTCAACGAACCGCCGCGCGTACTTGACGGCGTCGACACCCATCTCCAGGGCCCCCTCGCGGGTGGTGCGGAGCTTGTGTTTGACGTGCACGTCCGAGACGCCCAGCCCCGTGTGAATTCGCGGGCGGGCGGCGCCCTCAAGAGCCGCGGCGGCCGCGTCGATGTCCCTCCGGCTGGCCCGGGTAAGACCGCAGATGACGCAGTCCCTGATCTCCTCGGAGATGCGCTGTACGGCCTGAAAGTCCCCGGGCGACGAGATGGGGAATCCAGCCTCGATGATGTCGACCCCCATCGCCTCAAGCGTCCGCGCTATCTCCAGCTTCTCCTCCACGTTGAGCGCAGCCCCGGGAGACTGCTCGCCGTCCCTCAGCGTCGTGTCAAACACGTACACGTGACCTGGAATGTCAACGCCACCCTCGTCCATCTCTCCCTCTCCTCTCACCGGGCTTCCGACCCCACTTAGCTCCAGGACTCCGGCCGCAGCGAGCGTACCGCTGCACCGGCCTGCCACATCTCCGACTCTCGCATCTCCCGGAGCTCATCACCCAGCCGCTCCTTGTAGTCGTCGGCACTGTTCGCCTCCAGCACAATGCGCGTCTCCTCGCCGCTGACCACGCTCGCGTAGAGATCATCGAACACCGGCTCGACCGCCTCGCGGAAGCGGTGGCGCCAATCCAGCGCGCCGCGCTGGGCCGTGGTGCTGCAGTTCGCGTACATCCAGTCCATCCCGTTCTCGGCGACCAGGCGGATTAGGCTCTGCGTCAACTCCTCCACCGTCTCATTGAAGGCCTCGCTGGGACTGTGACCGTGCCCGCGCAGGGTGTTGTACTGCGCCTCCATGATCCCCGCCAGGGCCCCCATCAACACGCCCCGCTCGCCCGTCAGGTCGCTGTAGACCTCCTCCTGGAACGTGGTGGGGAAGAGATACCCGGAGCCGATGGCCACGCCCAGAGCCAGAGCCCGTTCCTCGGCCCGTCCCGTGAAGTCCTGATGGACCGCGTAGCTGGCGTTGATGCCGCTGCCGTCCAAGAAGTTCCGCCGCACACTGGTGCCGGAGCCCTTCGGGGCGACGAGGATGACATCCACGTGCTCCGGCGGCATCACACCCGTCTGGTCGTTGTAGACGAGTGCAAAACCGTGGGAGAAATACAGGGCATCGCCCTCGCTCAGGTGCGGCTCGATGGTTGGCCAGAGCGCCATCTGTCCTGCATCCGAGACCAAATACTGGACCACCGTGGCCCGCTCCACGGCCTCCGTCCAGGGGAAGAGGGTCTCTCCGGGCACCCAGCCGTCCTCCTGGGCCTTCTCCCATGAACGTTTCCGTTCCGGTGACCCACCGACGATCACCGTTACCCCGTTCTCCCTCATGTTCAGCGCCTGGGCCGGCCCCTGGACCCCGTAGCCGAGCACGGCCACCACCTCATCCCTCAGCACGTCCCGCGCCCTCTCCAGCGGGAACTCCTCTCGCGTCACGACCTCCTCGACCACACCCCCGAAATCGATCTTTGCCATAGCTCTCTCCTCGTGTCCTTCCCCTCTGATTCAGATCCCCAACCGCTGCCGCCCACACCGAGTCCATGACGGACCGCGAGCCTCACCCAGCCTTCGCCGCCGGTCCCTTTCCGTTCTTGCCGCGGACCATCGCCACGCGGCCGGTGCGGACCATCTCCTCCACGCCGAAGGGCTGGAGAATCTCGTAGAGTCCGTCGATCTTGTCCTCCGTCCCGGTGACCTCGATTGTGAGCGTCTCCAGGCCCAGGTCCACCACTCGCGCCCGGAAGGTCTCCACAATCTGCATCACCTCCGAGCGCTGCCCGTTGCTGGCCTTCACCTTGATCAACGCCAGGTCCCGGTGGACCGCCGGGTGGTCGGTGACGTCCTCCACCTGAATCACATTGACCAGCTTGTAGAGATTCTGCGCCACCTTCTCCGTGTCGGTCCGCTCCCCGTCGACGACGATGGTCATGCGAGAAACGCCGGGTTTCTCCGTGTGACCTACCGTCAAGCTCTCGATGTTGAACGCTCGCCTGCGGAACAGGCTCGCGACGCGGTTCAGCACGCCCGGTTTGTCCTCCACCCACGCGACCAGTGTTCGATCCATGTCCACTCCTCCCCTCCCGTCCTACACCGTCTCCGCTGCAACCTCGGGCCGGCGGATCATCTCGTGCAGCGCTGCCCCCGCGGGCACCATCGGATAGACGTTTCCCTCCTCGCCCTCCTGCGCCACCTGGAACTCGACCAGGGCCGGTCCGTCGTGCGCCCGCGCCGCGGCAACCGCTTCCTCCGCCTCATCCGGCCGGGTAACTCGCCAACCGCCCACACCGTAAGCCTCCGCCAGCTTAACGAAATCCGGGTTCAGGAGGTTGGTGGCCTCGTAACGCTGCTCGTAGAAGAACTCCTGCCACTGGCGCACCATACCGAGGTAGCCGTTGTTGCAGACCGCAATGCGGATCGGCAGCTTCTCCTGCACGGCAGTCGCCAGCTCTTGGAGCGTCATCTGGAATCCACCGTCGCCGACGACGGCCCACACCTCCCGCTCTGGATCCGCCACCTGGGCGCCGATCGCGGCGGGCAGCCCGAAACCCATGGTCCCCAGGCCCCCGGATGTGACCAGCGAGTACGGCAGGTCCAGCGGATAGTACTGGGCCGCCCACATCTGGTGCTGCCCAACGTCGGTGACCAGGATAGCCTGACCGCCAGTGCCCCGGTAGATCGCGTCGATCACCTGCGGTGCCAGAAGGCGGCCGTTCGCAGGTCGGTTCAAAACGTCCCGGATGGCCGTCTCACCCCTCCAGCAATCCACCTGGTCCCGCCACGCAACCCGCTCGTCCCGGTTGACCAGGGGGAGCATCTGCTCCAGGACCCGGCGCAGGTCCCCCTCCAGGGCGATGTCCACCGGTACGATCTTGTTCAGCTCGGCTGGGTCCATGTCGACGTGCACTTTCTTGGCATCGGGGGCGAAGGTCTCCAGGGTCCCCGTGACCCGATCGTCGAAGCGCATGCCGAAGGCCAACAGAAGATCCGCCTCTTGAATGGCCCGGTTGACGTAGGCCTCGCCGTGCATCCCCATCATCCCCAAGGTGAGGGGATGGGACTCAGGGAACCCACCCTTCGCCAGGAGCGTAAGCGCCACCGGAGTGTTCGTCTTCTCCACAAACGTGCGGAGCATGTCGGTCGCCCCGGACATCTCCACCCCATGCCCTGCCAGGATTACGGGCCGCTCCGCCGAGTTCACCAGATCGGCCGCCTGTTGCACCAGCTCCGGATCCCCCGCCTCCCGGGGCCGGTACCCCGGGAGCTCGCGCCGATCGTCCGGCGGACTGAAATCTGTCTCGGCCTGCTGCACATCCTTGGGCAAATCGATCAGCACCGGCCCGGGCCGTCCCGTGCCTGCGACGTAGAACGCTTCGTGTATCACCTCTGCCAGCTCGTCGACGTCCGTCACCAGGTAGTTGTGCTTGGTGATCGGCAGCGTCACGCCCGTGATATCGGTCTCCTGGAACGCGTCGGACCCAATCAGCGGTGTTGGCACCTGGCCTGTGATGCAGACCATCGGGACCGAGTCGATCATCGCCGTAGCAATACCGGTGACCAGATTTGTGGCTCCCGGGCCAGAGGTCGCCATTGCCACGCCCACGTTGCCGGAGACCCGAGCATAGCCGTCGGCGGCATGCGCCGCCGCCTGCTCATGCCGCATCAGGACATGATGGACGCCGTAGTCTTGCCGGGGATGGTACGTGTGCATGATGGCACCGCCCGGAATCCCGAAGACGACCTCCACGCCCTCGCGACTAAGCATTTCCCATACGATCTGTGCTCCCGTCCTCTTCATCTCTCCCCCTTTGTCGTCGCCGCACTCCACTGTGTGGTCTTCCCTTCCCTCCCGCCAGCCCCCGCCGGCCCGGCCTGCTTGGCCGACCCCCGAGCCTGGCATCGCTGCCGCCTCCGAGCATCCTGAGCCCTTGCCGACACCCCCAGGTACCAAAAAAGCCGCCCGGTTGGGCGGCTTCTCTCTGCGTAGCTCTTCGGCTCTCTGACTGCCTAAAGCGCCATCCCAACCCCCGAATCCTCCTGACTAAGCAGGAGGACAATAATAACGATGACAATAAGCAAGCCAGCAAGCATCTCCGACAGTCGACCAGAACCAGCGCACTGCCTGGGCATTCGGAACCCCTTCTGGTCGTCTATCCGGCCGCTATACTCTGACTTCGTCATCGGAACCTGCTCCTCTGGAGATCGGATCTAGAAATCGGAAACAAAAAACCGCCCTACCGGGCGGTTTTGGCACTTCACCTACCTACGCGCAATGCCCGCCCAGTCAGAGCCCCTTGATAACAACAAGGAGCAAAATGGGAAGGACAATAATGCCGCGCAGGTTCTCTAATCTCATAGGCCTATGCTTCCAGCGTTCATTCACTCAGTATCCGTCGATTTCGAGCAATTATAGGACGGATCTGGAGGATGTCAAGCCGCAGTCGGTCATTTTATGTTAAGGTCTCGTTAACACGCGGGCACGGCCCAGGAGCCGATACCGATTCTTGCCATCAGCCCTCCTGGTCCATATTCGCCAGCCCGTTCGGTCCTTTCGACGCGTGCTTAACCTTTCCAAGGAGCTTTGACTTCTGGTAGGCCGCCCAGACGGCCTTCGAAAGGACGGTCCGCAGCCCGCCTTTCTCCAGCTGGTAGATCGCCTCGGCGCTGGTGCCCCCCGGCGACGTGACCATATTTCGCATCTCGGCCAGGTGCCGATCGGACTGCCGGGCAAAGCTCGCCGAGCCGACGACGGTCTGAGTCACCAGTTCCTCCGCCACCCGGCGGGAAAACCCAAGGTGCACCGCGGCGTCGGTCAGGGCCTCCATCATCAGGAAGACATAGGTAGGGCCAGTCCCGCTTACGGCTGTCGCCATGTCCAGCATGTCCTCGTCATCGACGTAGACCTCCCGGCCCATGGCCCGCAGCATCGCTCTGGCCTGGGCACGCTGCGTTGGGCTAGTCCCGTCCGACGCTGTCCAGACCGTCATGCCTTCCCCGACCTGGGTCGGTGTGTTAGGCATAGCCCGGACCACCGCGCTGTGCCGCAGGCCGGACCCAATGGTGTCAATGTCCTTGCCAGCCACGATGGAGAGCACAAGGCCCTCCGGATAGACGAGGCCCTCAAGCTCCCCGAGCACCGTCGGCATCACCTGCGGCTTCACCGAGAGCACCAGTACATCGGCCGCCTCGGCCGCGCCCCGGTTGTCCGTCGTGCCCACGATGCCATACCGCCGATTAAGCTCAAGGGCCCGCTCCTCACGGGGCCCGCTGGCGCAGATATGCTCAGGCGCGACCAACTCCTGCCTGAGCAAGACCTGTATCATCGCCTCGGCCATCGTGCCGCTGCCGATGAAGGCCAACGCCTTCCCCGCCAAGTGCCCTTCCATCGATTCAGTCACCCTCTCCTCCCAGTCCCTCGCCGCAGCCCAACTCCATACGCCCACGCCGATCTCCAGGCTGCCCAATCCCCGCCCCCGCCCCTTCCAGCTTCGATCGTCAACGGCTCACGAAACGGCCAGCTCGGAGGTCCACAGCCCCATCCGCTTGCTTGGCAGCCAAGTTTAGTGATTCGTGTCCCGCACTTAGCCCACATAGGTCAACCATTTGTGCCGATCCTCCATCTGCCCCCCGGTGATGCCGAAGAAGATATTCTGGAGCCGCTCCGTGATCGGGCCGCGCCCGCCCTCGCCCACCTGGATGCCGTCGATGGAACGCACCGGCGTGATTTCCGCCGCTGTCCCGGTGAAGAAGACCTCGTCGGCCATGTAGAGAGCCTCACGCGGGATGAACTGCTCGTGGACTGCAAGCCCCTCCTCCCGAGCCAGCGTCACGGCGCAGCGCCGGGTGATGCCCTCGAGGATCGATGAGGCCAGGGGCGGCGTGACAATCTCCCCCCGGCTGACCACAAAGAGATTCTCGCCGCTCCCCTCGCTCACATACCCGTTGGCATCCAAGGCGACGCCCTCGACGTAGCCGTGCTGGTGGGCTTCCATAGCGATGAGCTGGGAGTTGATGTACTGTCCGCCCACCTTCGCCGCGGCGGGGAAGGCTCCCGGCGTCATGCGCCGCCATGAGCTGACGCCGACATCGACCCCCTGCTCGATCGCCTCTGGGCCCAGGTACCGCGCCCACTCGATGGTGACGATGGCGACCTCCACCGGGCACGGGGTCGGGTCGATGCTGAGCGTCTCGAAGCCGCGATAGACCAGCGGGCGGATGTAACAGGACGCCAGGTCGTTGGCACGCACAGTCTCCAGGATGGCCGCGCTCACCTCAGCCTTGGTGTACGGAATCGCCATCCGATACACCTTGGCCGAGTTGAACAGACGATCGACGTGACCGTCAAGACAGAAGACAGCCGTACCCTCGTCGGTATCGTAGGCTCGGATACCCTCGAACACACTCGAGCCGTAGTGGAGCACGTGGGCCGCGACGTGGACCTGAGCCTCATCCCACGGAATCAACTCCCCATTGAACCAGATCACCGCGCTCTTCTTCATCACCAGCATAGCCTCCTTGGTTCTCGATTGATGGCATAGTCTCTGGGCCCGCTCGCCCCTGGCGTGCATCTCCATCGCAGGCTGGGCCCGTCAGGTGACTGACACCCCACTTCACGGCCCACGCGAGAGATCGGGCCGACAAGCTCGGAGCGTACAGTCAACAAAAAAACCCCCGCGTGGGGGGTTCTTGAGCGCCAGTGCCGTTTCAGCCTACGTGCTGCTCGACTCCCTCCCAGACGCGATTAACTCGCTAAGGACGAGAAGTGGCCAAATAGGGGCCGGGATGGCTCGAACAGGCATCAAGATCATAGAGTTTTTCTCTTCGCGACAGAAAACCTCAGCGAATGCCAATGATAGCATAGGCCCAGGGGATGTCAAACGGCGGTCGCGCACGAGGAACGCCAACGACCTGTCAAGCCTGCCCCTCCGGCGTGTTGCACCTAAGTCGGACCTGCCCCCCGGTGCGAGAGCGGCTTCGACGGGTCGATGTGGACGTCACTTCCCGCGGTGGTTTTTGATTTCTGCCAGGCCTGGATTATAATGGCCGTAGACCACCAGCCTAGGCTGAGGATCGGTCCGTGGTGGACGCGCGGCGCCTCGCGTCCGCCGTCCAACCGTCACTAGCAGCGCCACAAAGGAGGCCGGAACAATGAGGATGAAACACTGGTTGTTGGCCGCTCTCGTGCTCACGATGAGCGTAGCTGTCCCGGGTTGCGCCACTCTGGGCTTGGAGGGCCCGGGCGGCGACGATACCTTCAAGGTTGCCTACGTCTACGTGGGGCCCGTCGGCGACCTGGGATGGAGCTACGCCCACGATCAGGGCCGTCAGAGCCTCGACGAGGCCCTCGACTACGTCGAGACCACCTACTCCGAGATCGTCCCCGAGGGACCAGATGCTGAACGTGTGATCCGTGATTATGCCGAGGAGGGGTACGACATGATCTTCGCCACCTCCTTCGGCTACATGGATTCGGTGCTGGCCGTCGCCGAGGACTACCCCGACGTCATCTTCGAGCACTGCACGGGCTACAAAACCGCCGAGAACGTTGCCATCTACGACGGCCGCGGCTACGAGGGCTGGTATCTGGCTGGCATCACCGCTGGGCACATGACCGAGTCAAACGTCCTTGGTTACGTGGCCCCCTACCCCATCCCGGAGGTGGTCCGCAACCTGAATGCCTTCGCCCTCGGCGCCCGCTCCGTCAATCCCGATGCGACACTCCACCCGGTGTGGATTATGGACTGGTTCAACCCGCCCGCGGAGCGGGAGGCAGCTCAAGCCCTCCTGGACACGGGGGCCGACGTCATCGCCCGCGAGAGCGACTCCACGGAACCGGATAAACTGGCGTCGGAGAACGGCGTCTATGCCATAGGCTACAATGCCATCTCCGAGGACGTGGCGCCCGACGCGGTCCTGACCGCGCCGATCTGGGACTGGGGGGTCTATTACAGGGATACCGTGGAGAAGGCCTACAACGACGAGTGGGAAAGCCACGCCTACTGGGGCCACATATCCGACGGCATCCTGGAGCTGGCGCCCTTTGGGGACATGGTCCCGCAGGACGTCCGTGATGAAGTGAACGCTGCCAGGGAAGAGATCGTCAGCGGCAATCTCCACCCCTTCACCGGCCCCATCAACGACAAAGAGGGAGTCCAACAGGTGGCCGAGGGGGAGACCATGTCCGACGAGGCACTCCTCTCCTTCAACTGGTTGGTTGAAGGCGTCGTCGGCCAGATCCCCGAGTAGCTCAGCGCACTTTCTGGGCCTGACGGAAAATGGTGTTGTCCCCGAGACCGTCAGGCCCGACCCTTCCCCCCGGTTTGAGACCTTTGTCCTGCCCCTGGACCATCTTCCAGGCTGCGCGCGCCGGGTACTCGACCCGGTCTTCACGCCGTTTCGCGTCGTCCTTTGCGCCGCATCTCCCATGCGGTAGAATTCCTTGTCTGATTCCGCGCACAAGATAGTGAGCCGGGAGGGGCATCGCTGATCATGAGCAATGTCTGGACTGCACTGGGATTGACCGTCTTCGCCGGCATGGCCACCGGCATTGGCAGTGCCATCGCCTTCTTCGCCAGGCGGACGAACTACCGTTTCTTGTCCATTTCCACCGGCTTCTCGGCCGGTGTGATGATCTACGTCTCCTTCGTGGAGATACTCAGCAAGGGCCAGGAGGCTCTGACCGCGGCCTATGGCGACACGTGGGGAGCCTGGGTCAATGTAGCGGCCTTCTTCGCCGGGATCGGTCTAATCGGCGTCATCGACGCCCTCATCCCGGAGGCGGGAAACCCCCACGAACCGCATTCGAAGGAGGCCCGAGCCGCGCTACAAGAGCAGGATGCCAGTCAGCAAGCCGAGGTGTCGGCAGGACACGACCTCGCCGGCGGCGCCCACGCCGGCGTGAATACTGCCGAGCGGGATGAGCTCATGCGCATGGGGCTCTTTGCTGCGCTCGCCATTGGGATTCACAACTTCCCGGAGGGCCTGGCCACATTCCTCTCAGCTCTCCAGGATCCCGCCCTCGGGGCGGCCATCGCCGTCGCCGTCGCTCTCCACAACATCCCAGAGGGTATCAGCGTCTCCGTGCCGATCTACTTCGCCACCGGCGATCGCGGCAAAGCCTTCCTCTACTCCACCTTGAGCGGCATATCCGAGCCCATCGGGGCCATCATCGCTTACTCTGCCCTGCGGCTCTTCGTCGGAGGACCAGGTGGCGTGATGCCGCCGCAGATCATGGGAATCCTTTTCGCCGGCGTATCAGGGATTATGGTGTACATCAGCCTGGACGAGCTGCTGCCGACCAGCCGGGCCTACGGCAAGGGCCACGACAGCCTACTCGGCCTGGTCGCCGGCATGGTCGTCATGGCGCTGAGCCTCCTCCTGATGCGCTGAGCGGCCGCCCCGCTGGACCGAACCGCGCAGCAAAGTTGAACCGGCTCGCTGGCCTGCAGCGTCCGCGAACAATACGGAACCACGTTTCGCGCGCGCCGTGGTCGGGGGCTGAGGTCGAAACGACATCACACCGGTGGCGCGGGCACCACGGTCACGGTTTGTGCCTTGGAGCAACTCGCCTGTGCGGCGAGGGAGAGATGCTATGATCAAGATCGGAACGTCGGGGTGGATGTACGATCACTGGAAGGGGCCATTTTACCCGAAGGACATGGCCTCCGACGAGATGCTGCCTCACTACGCCCAGACCTTCGACACGGTCGAGGTGAACAATACATTCTACCAACTGCCCAGCGAGGAGAAAGTGAGATCCTGGCAGCAGGATTCCCCGGACGATTTCCTCTTCATCATCAAGGCCAACCGATACATCACCCATATGAAGAACCTGCTGGAGCCCGAGGAGCCGGTGCAGACGTTGATGGAACGCGTCGAGATTCTGGACAATCAGCTGGGACCCATCCTCTTCCAGCTACCGCCTCACTGGAACGTGAATGTGGAGCGCCTCGACGCTTTCCTCGATGTCCTGCCCGAGGCGCAGCGCTGCGCTTTCGAGTTCAGGGACGACAGCTGGTACACAGACATCGTCTACGAGCTGCTGGAGGAGGCCGCCGTGGCGTTCTGCATCCACGACCATCAGGACGCTCCCTCGCCGGAGCGGATCACCGCCGACTGGATCTACGTCCGCTTCCACGGCCCGCGCGGCGATTATGGGGGGACGTATCCAGCGAAGGCTCTTGAGGCGTGGTCCGAAAAGATGGGACGCTGGGAGCAGGACGGCCTCGACATCTACGCCTACTTCAACAATGACATGCAGGCCTACGCCGTCGAGAACGCCCGGAAACTCCGCGACCTCGTCGGCACCTAGAGGGCAGCCGCATGCGGAGCCTCTCTCTCCTCTCTTCTTGCTCTCACCTGATCCCCGGTATGTGAATGGAAACTCGCCGGGACCGTCCCCTTCGGGGCACTCACAGGATCCCTCGCTGGGCTGAGGATGGCCAGCAAGCCTCAATCCCGGCACTGACGGAAGCAGGAACCCCGCCCTGCCGCGGTTTGACAAACCGGAGGCTCCTGCGTATAAACCAATCCGATCTGCCGCGTTCCAGCCCGACAAACGCCAGCCGCACTATCCAGGAGAGCGACGTATGCCTCATCAAACCGCCCGCAGCAGCAGCGCCGCCGTCCTCTGGCAGGGCTTCAATCACGCCTGGGCGTACAACCACCGCCTGAATCGCTTCGGCAGCTACGTGCGCTGCGATGCCGAGGGCGACGGGCACCGCACCGTAATCGGGCACACGGCAGCCTCCGGTACCGGAGGGGACGTCGCCCACTTCTCGGACCTCGTTACCATCCTCGACGCGCCCGGTGTCGCGTTCCAGGAGGGCACGGCAGAAGCCACAGTTGAGTGTCCCCGCGCCGTGACGACCCCTTTCCGCATCAAGGTCGACCGGCTGGACCTGGCCCCGGAGATGGTGGGCAAGGAGCGCTACACCGTCCTCCTCAACGGCTTCGACCTCTTCGCCCTCCGCCACGCTGACAAGCTCATCGCCTTCGAGCTGGAGGTGTCTGAGCCGACGGTGACCGCGAGCGAGAGGACGATCCGCTTCCATGTCTTCGGCCAGCTCTGCTTCGACTGCCGCACCGCCGAGTGCCAGCTCTGGCCCGTCTCCCTGGAGATGGAGCTGGACGACCGACACGGGTCGGCGACATCTCCGCCTGCCATGGAATCACCTCAGCAGCGGGGCATCCCCAATCGGCCAGCTTTCGAGCAGGGTATCAACTGGCTCAAGCGGCAGATCGCGCGGTTCACCGACCTGGAGAACGTCAAGCGCAGCGTCGTCGGTCGAGATGAGGATCGGCTTCGCCGGCGCCTCTTCCGCCTCCTGGGGCGGCAGTTCTACTTGCGGGTCGCCAAATGGCGCATCTTGAGCCCTTATCGCTTGCGGGTCCACTATCTCATCATCGGCAGCAACCGTCAAGCTCTGCATATCACCGAGACTGACACTTTCCACAACACGTATGCCTGGGATGCCGAGACGGAGATCCACCAGAGTGAGGTGGGCAGGGTGCCGATCACCGTCGCTGCAGAGAATCCCAGCGAGTACGAGCTGAGCACATTCGGCTTCAAGCAACTCTCCTTGTCCACGGAGATGGACCAGGACTTCGGCAGCAGCAACCCCATCCAGTGGGGAAAAGGGATGCACCTCTTGGAGTGGCACATGGCACTTCGGGACATCGAGACGCGGACCGATTCCGTGGCGGCCACCCTCGATCTCTTCTACAAGTCGTGGAGCGAGGCCATGAACAAGGTGATCACGTTCACCACGTGGGGAGCCGTCCGCTCCGCTGGCACCGCCACGCTCACCGCCCGCCTGGCCCTCCTTCAGTTCAAGCAGGCCACCCTCGGTGAGCAGCGAATCCTCCCCGGGCGGATGCACTGGCCCGGCGCCGGGTTGAGCGCCCGAAGCGACCCGCGGGCCATCGCTGAGAGAGTGGTGGAGCCCGTGGATCAGGGCGAGGAGGCCGCTGGTGATCCGTAGGTGGCGCCAACTCCTGGGCCACATCCGCAACCTGATGCTGCGGCTCACGATCACCTACATCGTCCTCTCTGCTATCAGAGCCTTGCCCGGCATCCGCATTGAGAACGCCCTCTTCTGCACCTGGGTCGTTTCCATCGCCTTCGTGCTCCTCACCCGGTTCGTCAGGCCGCTTCTGCTGGCCTTGACCCTCCCACTAACCATCACTACGGCGGGGCTCTTTATCTTCGTCATCGACGGGATCTTGCTCCTCCTCACCGATCTCCTGACCGGGCTTGAGATCGCCGGCTTCGGCTGGGCCATCGTCGGCAGTGTGGCTATGGGGATCATGAACATCTGGGTGGAGTCCGGCTTCAAGCGCTTGGGATGGATGGAGCGCGAGAAGGAGGATGATCCGGCTGAGATCGAATCCCCCGGCTGGGCTCTGCGCGTCTTGCTGGCGCTGGGGCTCCTGCTGGGCATCGTATTCAGCGGCCTCACGGCGTTCCAGACAGGTCTGGCCCTATCGACGCTCACCGGGCGGCTGACCGTGCTGGCAGCTGCCACCCTGACCACCCTGGCGCTCGTCTCCTGGGCCGCTTCGTGGCTGATCGCCGAGGGGTTGGAGGCGGCTAACCGGGCCCTCTTCAGCGGCATCGTCGCCGGGTTGACCACTCTCGCGGGGGCGGCGCTCCTCGTCGTCGTGGCGCGTGATCCGGTGCCGACTCCTCCTCCGCCGGCGCCCCTGCCGAAAACTGCCCACTGGGAGCTGCCCACCGGATCCACGATCGCCCACTATCGCTATGCCGCGAGCCCACCGGCGGCCGATGTACCCGTCGTCTATCTCCACGACGGACCGGGCTTCGCCGTCCTCCAGCCGGAGCGCGCCTTCTACCGTCAGCTCACTCACCTGGGGTTCGATGTCTATCTCTACGACCGGGTGGGGACCGGTCGCTCGTCCAGGCTTACCGACATCGAGGCCTACGGCATCAACGGGGACATCGCCGACCTGGATGCCATCCGCGACGAGCTGCAGGTTGAGGAGATGATCCTGATCGGGCAGGGATTTGGCGCGGAGCTGGCGGCGCGCTACTTGAGCCGGCACCCCGAGCGGGTGCACCGGGTGGTTCTCATCTCCCCGACTCCGCTGTCGAACGCGCCGATTTTCCACGATTACGCGCGCACGGCCTCGCCTACGGGCGTCAACCCCGTGCTGGAGCCCCGGCTCCTCCTCGCGGAGGCCGTGGCCCCCTTCGGCCCGGAGGCGGCCCAGAATCTCGCCTCCCAGGCCGAGATGAGGGTGCTCATTGAGGGAGCGTTCGACCCCCGCACATGGGTTTGCCCGGGCGACGCGGATCGTTCACCCGAGATCGCGAGCCCCGGCTTCAACGGTTACGTGCAGCTGCGGACGAACATCACCCGTCGGGCGCTCCCCGACCCCCGACCCCCGCTGGCCGACAACCTCACGCCCGCCCTGATTCTCTCTGCCGAGTGCGACTACCTCCCCTGGGACGTCGTCCAAGAGTATCGGGACGCACTGCTCAATGAGACCGTCTTCTACGTCGAGGACGCCGGACACATGATCCAGCTCACCCATGAGGATCTGATGATTGGGCTGATCCGCAGCTTCCTTCTCGACCTGCCGTACCCGGCGGAGCCGCACACCGGCGATCAAAGTCCCCGGCCGTCGGTGGTACCCTAGCTACCGTGGCTCCCCAACCCTCTCGGCGCCCTCCGACCAGCCCGTGGAAGAAGTCCCGGCAAGGCGCCAGCGCGGAGCAGCGCCGCCAGTGACTGCAAGCAATGTCCTTCGCCCTGAGATACGAAAAGAGGCCACACCCATCGAAAGTGTGGCCTCTCAGCTCCGCGCCAAGGTGGATCTACCGCACGCGCAACTTTCCCTCTTCCTTCCGGCGCTCGATGATCTCCTCGGCGATGTTGTCGGGGACGACAGCGTAGTGATCGAACTCCAGGGTGAACGTGCCCCGGCCCTTCGTCAGGCTCCGCAGATCCGTGGCATAGCCCCGAGCCTCGGACAGGGGCACCTGGCCGTCGATGTTCCGGAGCTCGCCGCGCGCCCGCATAGCGTTGACGCTTCCGCGCCGTCGCCCGATATCCGCGACTACCGATCCCACCTGCTCCTCGGTCACGTTGATGTCGATCTCCATGACCGGCTCCAGGAGGGCTGGATGGGCTTCGCGGACCGCGCGCTGGACAGCCATTGAGCCGGCTATCTCAAAGTCCATCGCAGCCGAGTCGACCTCGTGATACTTCCCGTCCAGGAGCGTCACTCTGACATCCGTAACGGGGTAACCCGCGATAACACCCTTCTCCAGGGCACCGCGCACGCCCTTCTCGACCGGCCTCACGAAGTCCGCCGGGATGTCGGCGGCGGAGGACTCATTCTCGAACTCGACCCCCGCGCCCCGCTCGAGTGGCTCGACCAGGATTTCGACCTCGGCGTAGTGGCCGTGGCCACCGGTTTGCTTCCGGTAGGTCATAATCGTCTCGTACCCTAGACGGACGGTCTCGCGGTACGCGACCTCGGGCGGGCTGACGGCCGGCAGCAGACCGAACTCCCGCTTCAATCGGTCGATAGCAATCTCCAGGTGCAGCTCGCCCATGCCTGCCAGCGTTTCCTCGCTCGTCTCCGGATCGAAACCGTGCTCCAGCGTCGGATCCTCGTCCGAGAGCCGGCGCACCGCCTCACGGAGCTTCTCGCGCTGCTCATTCGACTCGGGTGTGAGCGCCACCTTGATCACCGGATCCGGGAACTCGAAGGTCTCGAGAATGATAGGCCTTTCCGGATCGCTCAACGTGTCGCCCGTGACGGCGGAGCGCGGCCCTACCAGGGCCACTACGTCGCTGGCCTCCATCCGCTCCACCTGCTCGCGCTTGTCCCCGTGGAGGTAGTAAATGCGGCCGATGCGCTCCAACTCCTGAGTGCGCGGGTTGTAGACGGTGTCACCGACTCCCATCTGACCTGAAAAGACGCGAACCCACGTCAGATGCCCCACGTGGGGATCCGTAACGATCTTGAAGGCCGCCGCGCAGAAGGGTGCATCGGGGTCGTCTGGCCGCTCGATGATCTCATCACCATTCCCAGGGACCGTGCCTAGAATCGGCTTGAGGTCGGTCGGAGCCGGTAGATAATCCACGATGGCGTCCAACACGGGCTGCACCCCGATGTGGTCCCGGGAGGCACCACACAGCACTGGCACCAGCTCGTTGTTGCTAACGGCCCGACGCAGCGCCTGCTTGAGCGTAGGCACATCCGGTTCCTCCCCCTCGAGCCAACGCCCCAGAAGGTCATCGTCGGTCTCACAGATCGCCTCGACTAGCGTCGACCGCAGGGCGGCCACCCGCTCCTCCATATCTTCGGGGATGGGCACCTCGGAGGGGATGTCCTCTCCGTGCTCCCACACCAACGCCCGCTCCTCCAAGAGGTCGACCGCGCCGCGGAAGCCGTCCTCTCGCCCGATCGGGACCTGGATGGGTACAGCCTTCTCGGTCAGCCGCTCGTGAACCTCGCCCAGCACCCGGTTGAAGTCGGAGCCGATTCGGTCGAGCTTGTTGATGAAGAGCAAGCGCGGCAGGTTGTCCCGGTTCGCGTGCATCCAGACCGTCTCGGTCTGGGGCTCCACGCCGCCGACGCCGCAGAGCACCACGACGCCGCCGTCGATGACGCGCATCGAGCGCACCACCTCAGCGGTGAAGTCGATGTGCCCCGGCGTGTCGATAAGATTGATGCGGTGGCGGCGCCAGCGGAAGGCGGTCGCGGCGGCCATGATGGTGATCCCCCGCTCACGCTCCTGCTCCATCCAGTCCAGCTGGGTGTCGCCCTCGTCGATTTCTCCAGCGCGATGAATGCGCCCCGTGAAGTAGAGAAAAGCCTCCGAGGTGGTGGTCTTCCCCGCGTCTACATGGGCAAAGATTCCGATGATTCGGACCTTGTCCATGGAAGTCTTCTTCTTCGCCATGTTCCTCCTAAACCTTGGTACGACTTGGGACCAGAACGACCAGATCCCGATTGATCTATCTCAGCATGCCTCAGCAGCCACCCACTAAACACGTACTAAAGAACCCCGCAGCAGGCTGCGGGGTCTCTTGGAACGGAAGAAGCTCTCCAATATGGAACCCAGCGCCATTCTACCAGGGACGGCCATCCGCCCGGCAGACGGCGACATAAAGCTCCTCCCTCGTCAAATTCATCCTACATGAAACCATGAAAGCTGCCTTTTGTCAACTTGACAGGCGCGCCAGCGTGCGATAGCAGGTTGTTGCACCTCACCAGCGTATGCGTGCCATATGCCAGTCGCAACTGGTCAGTGCACGGCCACCAACGGTCTCCAATCAGTGACCAGGTTCTCGACGAAATCGACCTCGGCCTCGGTGTTCTGCACGGTGGATTCCTCGTCGTAGTCTGGAAAATGCTTGTACAACGCCCGATGCCAGGGCTCGGTTACACCCCTATTCCCTCTCTCCAAGCCTCCAACTCCGCGGACGCATCGCCGCAAGACTCTTACTCGCGGAGACCCCTCACACGATGGCGTGGCCCAGGAGCTCCTCAAGAACGGGAAGGGACACATCGGGCCGGACGAACTGGATGGCGTGGAGGCCCAGCTCCCGGGCCGCATCCACGTTGCGAAGCGTATCGTCCAGAAACACGACCCGGGAAGGCGCGACGCCCAGCCGCTCGAGCGTCAGCTCATAGATCCGAGGATCGGGTTTCGACATGCCGACCATGGCCGAGTTGACGTAGACGTCGAACTCGACATGGACATCGATGCCGTACTGCTCACGGATCGTGTCCACCTGAGCCGGGAAGGCGTTGCTGAGCACTGCGACCTTGTACCGCTCCCGAAGGGCCCGCGCCGCGTCCATCACGTCATAGTGGAAGCGGTCGCTTGTGTAGAACGCCTGCAGGAAGTCCAGCGCCGCTTCAGAATCCGGCAAGCCCAGCTGATCGGTGACGTGGCGCACGTAGTCCTCGTCGCTGATGGCCCCCACGGCGAGCCGCTGCCACGTCTCACCCCATAGTATCTCCGGAAGCGCGCCCGAAGCAGTTGCCAGCCGGCGCTCCCATGCGGCGACGTCCGCCTCGTTGGGCAGCTCCTCCATCACTCCGCCCCAATCGAAAATCACTGCCTTGACGTCCGGCACCGGCTCCCGTTCCGGTTCCGACAAGCCAATCCCCAAATCCCGCAGCCAGTGGCGCAGGGGCGGCAGTCCGCGGAAGCGGGTGGCGTGCAGGCCCAGCCTTCGGGCCGCCTCCACGTTGACCGGTGTATCGTCGATGAAGACAGCCTCGGACGGAGCCACACCAAGACGGTCCAGTGCCCGCGTGAAGATCTCAGGCGTCGGCTTGGTGACGCCCTCGTCAGCGGAGATGATCACGCTGTCGAAGGCCTCTACGATGCCCAGCTCCTTGAGATATCCCGCCAGGCTTGAGGGTGCATTGCTCAACACGGCGGTCTGGTGTCCAAGCTCCCCCAGCTCGCGTACCGTATCCACGAGCTCCTCGTCCAACTTGTCCCCACCCCAGAAATCCCGTCGGAACGCTGTCAACTCCTCGTCGTTCAGGCCGAGCCGCTGCCCTACGTCGCGCCAAAAGGCTTCGCTGTCGATTCTGCCGCGCTGGACGTCATCCCACAAGGGACTGCCGAAGATGAGGTCGTAGACCTGCCCCGGTTCCAGGTTGAAGCGGCCCTCAAGCTGCCGCCTCGGGCGCGGATCGACGGTGCGCACCAACACACCTCCATAGTCAAACAAAATCGCACGAATTGGCGTCTGGTCCATGGGTCGTCGGATCTCCTCTCTTCTGTAGTCGCTCTATAGATTTGCAGAACCGGGCGCGAGCCTCTCAACGCTCAGTCCATTCTGGCGTAGTAGCCCTCGTACGCCCGCTCCAGCTCGAATCCCACCTTCTCGGCCGTGCGGATCGAGCCCACGTTCTCCTGGGGAAAGTGCCATCCCACGACATCGAAGCCCATCGACAGAGCCAGCTCCACGTTGGCCGCCGCCGTCGCAGCTGCGAGGCCCCTCCGCCGGTGGTTGGGCACGGTCCGAATGCCGATCTCGCAGGCCCCTCCGCTGGCGCCATCGGCCAGGGACCACGAGACGATGTCCCCGCCGCACGCCGTTACCGTACCGAATCCATTCCCGAGGAAGGCCTCCGCCGATCCCCAGTTCCCCTTCATCCAGCCTACCATGTGGTCGGGCAACGCCTCGCCCTGCTCCTCAAGCAGCGCCCGATCGATAGGGCTTACTCCGCAATCCTCCGGCAGTGCAACCCGCCAGTCGTGCTGGACTGATCGACAGACGAAGTGATACCGCTCGACCGCCTGGAAGTGTCTCGGAGCGATAAGCGCCGTCAACTGGTTTCGCCAGCCCTTTGGTTGACCACGAGAAAAAGCACGCGGACGTCTCCGTCAAACAGCTCCCCGGTGCCGAGCGCCTGGTTGAAGGCTCTGTTGAACCAAGCGATCCACGGATCGCCGACCAGGTAGCAGCCCTCAGGCGAGACCATGAACGCAGCTTTCGGGCGCTCCAGGTCGTCCACGAAGACTCGACCCGGGCGGATCCCGTCAAGGACAGCTGCGCTGGCCAGATGGAAGCGAAGCGGACGGAAGAGGTTTCCTACCCTCTCGTACAAACCCGGGGCAAGTCGATGGATCACGTCGCCGCCGCCGCCCGGCCATCTTTCCACCCGGCAGCGAGCTGCAGGAGGTCCGCGAATCGCTCCACCACCGTCACGCGCTCGGAGGG
>Ga0180431_10001892_pt1 | contig 28483 bp, 29 predicted proteins | sample SS_ome_11_FD_132459 | JGI IMG/M metagenome (GOLD analysis project Ga0180431, IMG submission 132459) | Hypersaline lake sediment archaeal communities from the Salton Sea, California, USA - SS_1_MS_1 metaG | ecosystem: Environmental > Aquatic > Non-marine Saline and Alkaline > Hypersaline >... | reverse complement strand
TGCCGTCATGCTCTTTGGCGATGATGGCCTCTTTGGTCGCATACATGCAGCAAACCGAGGAGCAGTAATCTTTCCCGCAGGCTTCATCCCGGGAGCCGACGCACTGGATCCATGCCACCTTAACCGGGTGCTCGCCATCCGAGGGGCGCAGCACGTGTCCCTGGAAGGGTCCGGAGGCGGAGAGTATGCGCTCGAACTGCATGCTGGTAACGACGTTGGGCATCCGCCCGTACCCGTATTCCGGCTTGAGGGTGGCATCGAAGGGCTCGAAGCCGGGGGCCAGGATGAGCGATCCCACCTCCAGCTCTAACGATTCCTCCATCATACTGTGGTCAATCGCCTTCGCCTGGCAGGCTGCAACGCACTGGTAACACTCGCTGCAGAGCCCGCAAGCGAGGCAGCGTCCGGCTTCAGCCCTGGCCTGCTCCTCGGTGTAATTGCGGGCAATCTCCCTGAAATCCGCCTTCCTCTCATCCGGTGAGAGCAGCTCTATCTGGTGCCGCGGTTCCCTCTCAATCCCCTCTATAGAGGCTTCCGCCTCGATGAACTTTACCTCTCGACCCGCCTCAAGGTCTTCCCCGTTCAGATAGCGATCTATGGATATGGCTGCTTCCTTACCGGCTGCGATCGCCTCTATCACGGTCTTGGGCCCGGTTGCCGCATCGCCGCCGGCGAATACGCATTTCACCGCAGTCTGCAAAGTTCTCGGATGCGCTACGATGGTGTTCCCTTTACCTATCTCGATGCCGCTGCGCTCGGCTCCGGAGCGCCCGCCGTCCAGGCAGGATACATCCGGCGCCTGTCCGATGGCGGCGATGATGGTGTCTGCCTCCAGGGTGAACTCAGAACCCGGGATGCGCACCGGGCGGCGCCGCCCGCTCTCATCCGGATTCCCCAGTTGCATTTTGCTGCATACCAGCCCGCTCACCTTGCCGTCCTCCCCGATAATCCTCTCCGGTGCAGCCAGAAAATGCAGCTTTATATCCTCGTCCTCCGCCTCCGCCACCTCCCACGGGCTAGCCGGCATCTCCGCCCTGGAGCGCCTATAGACCAGCGTCACCTCCTTGGCTCCCAGTCGCACGGCAGCGCGTGCCGCGTCGATGGCGGTATTGCCACCGCCGATAACGGCAACCCTTTCCCCCAGCGACATCGGTTCCCCCATCGCCACGGAGCGCAGGAAGTCGGTGCCGGGCAGGACGCCGTCCATGTCTTCACCGTCGATATCAATCTTCTGGCTCTTGTGGGCCCCTATGGCCAGAAAGACAGCCTGAAAGCCGTCCTGCAGCAGGCTATCCAGAGTGAAGTCCCTGCCCAGTGCGCAACCGGTTTTTATGCTGACGCCGGGCGCCTCGATAGCCGCTATCTCCCGATCGAGGACCGCCGGTGGCAGGCGGTAATCAGGTATGCCGTAGCGCAACATGCCACCCGGCTTGGGCATGGCTTCGAAGACCTCAACATCGTGACCCTTCAGCGCCAGATAGTAGGCGGCGGTTAGCCCTGCCGGCCCCGAGCCGATTACGGCCACCTTCTTGTTCGTGCTGGGTGCGGGCTCGGGGAAGCTGTAATCCCCCGTTTCCAGCACTTTGTCGGCGGCGAACCTCTTGAGATGACAGATGGAAACGGGCTCATCGACCTTGCTGCGTGAACACTCGGTCTCGCAGGGGTGCGTGCACACCCGACCGCAGACTGCAGGGAAGGGGTTCTCCTCCCTGATAAGGTTGAGTGCTTCAAGGTATTTCCCCTGAGCTATGAGCGCAACATATCCCTGCACACTGATGTGAGCCGGACAGGCGATTTTACATGGGGAGGTTCCGCTCTTGCTGATGGACATGGCGCTGGGTATGGCCTGGGGATAGCGCTTGTAGACCGCCTTGCGATCGGATAATCCCTGCTCGAACTCGTTGCTCAAGGTAACCGGGCAGACCTCCGTACAATCGCCGCAGGAGCTGCATTTGCCCAGATCGATGAACCTTGGTTTCTTCAGTACTTGAACCTTGAAGCTGCCCTCTTCGCCCTCGATCTCCTGGACCTGGGCGTTGGTGATGATCTCGATATTCAGATGCTTATCGACCTCGATCAGCTTGGGGGAGATCATGCACATTGAACAATCGTTGGTGGGGAATGTCTTGTCTAGCTGGGACATCCTGCCGCCTATGGAAGTAGTTTCCTCAATCAGATAGACCTTGAAACCTGAATTGGCCAGATCGAGGGCTGACTGCATGCCGCATATGCCACCCCCGACCACCATTACCGCCCCAACCTTCTGTGAATCGTGTTTATTGACCTTATCGTTCATGATCGTACCTGTACCTGTAATAGAGATTTTTCTGCAAGCAGCGGCCTTGGATCCACTACATGCCTGCTGAGCCACTTTTCCACTGACGGATCCCCAAACGCCAGCCCGATCAGCTCTGTAAAGTAGAATATCGGGATGTTGTATGGCTTACCTGCCTCCGCCGATATCTCCGCCTGTTTGCTGTCCAGATTCTCGTGGCACATCGGGCAGGCGACGGCGATGCAGTCCGCCCCTGCTTCCAGTGCCATATCGAGGATTTTCTGCGTGAGCTTCATGTGCAGGTCGGGGCGGGTTAGCGTGAGGCTACCGCCGCAGCAATCGGCCTTAAACGACCAGTCTTTAACGTTTGCCCCCAGGCTCCTGAGTATGTTATCCATCTCCTGGGGGTCTTCGGGATTTCTGGCGTCTGTTATCTCAGGCGGCCTGAGTGTCAGGCAGCCGTAGTAGCACACCGGATTCAGGGCTTTAAGTGGGTTCTTTATTTTGTCTGTAAAACCTTTCTCTCCGACGTCCTCCCAGAAGAAATTAGGAAGAGATTTGATGTTGAAGTCGCCCTTGTACTTATTATCCATTCCAACCACGGGTTTTCCCTGGCGCAGGTGCTTGTCTGCCGTTTTCAACCGGTGAAAGCATGCGGCGCAGGGGACCACGAGGTCCATCCCAGCCCTGTCGGCGATGCCCAGATTGCGAGCGGCCAGCGAGATGGCGAGCTTGTCGTTGGTGACGTGAGCTGACGAAGCGCCGCAGCATGTCCAGTCTTTTAGCTCCTGCAGTTCAACCCCCAGCTTCTTGGAAACCGCTTCAGCCGATTCAAGATATGATTTTGCCAGTCCGGCAAGAGAACATCCGGGATATAGTGAAACTTTCATCGCTATCCTTTTATCTCCGTAGCACGGAAGATATCTTTAACCTGTTTATTGGGGCAATGGGGCAGGAGCTTCACTTTGCCCTTTTTGAACATGTCCATGCCCATGCCTGCCATACCCATGAGCTCTTTTACTCCTCCTGCCTTAAGCATATATGTGGCTGCCATCTCCCCCTCGTGAACACGGCCAAATCTCTTTATAGATCCAAGGAAGGCCTTATGGAACAGGGGGATCTTTGGCTGGGAGGCCCTGACACCTTCGCGCTGTGACATCTGCCTGAGACTGTCCATTACATGGGCTATATCGATATCGTTCGGGCATCTGGTGGTGCAGGTTTCACACGATACGCATACCCATATGGTATCGCTGTTTAATACCTCGTCTTTCAGCCCGAGCTGAACAGCACGTATTATCTTGTGTGGGGCAATATCCATGGCGAAGACCAGCGGGCAGCCGTTAGTGCATTTTTCGCACTGGAAACAATCGGAAACCCTTTCACCGCATGTTTCCTCCACCCTGCTGCGAAATGATGGATTGGGGATAATAACATCGGGTAATTGTGCTACGCTCATAATCCTACCTCAATAAAGCTAAGTATGAGAATGAAGATTTCACTGAAGTAAAACGAATCTGATTTCCCACAAATGGGGTGGGCCTGATCGCGGTTTTTTAAATTAAGAGGCATGTCGATAATTAATTATATATGAAATAATTCCCCAATGAAAGTATAAAACAGCTTAGATTTGTTTGCCTGTGACCTGCGTCTCTTTCTATCTAACAGGCCACGGATTCCCTCGTATCACCGACCGGTCGGAACGAGGAATTTTTTACCGAACTCGTTGAAGCTGATTTAAATTTACAGTTAAGGATTCGCCCGACCAATCGTCGGAACTATCTTCAGACCGGCACCATCATCGGTGATCATCGGATTTCCAATACCCAGGACAGGAGTTTTCATCAGACAGAGATCACTTCTTTAACTTCGGGTATATGTTCCTTAAGCAGGCGCTCGATCCCCTGCTTCAGCGTCATCGCAGCCATCGGGCATCCATGACATGCGCCTGTTAGTCTGACGCTGACCTTACCATCGCTCACATCCACCAGCTCGACGTCGCCCCCATCTGCCTGTAACGATGGTCTTATTTCCTTCAGAACTGCCTCCACCTTTTCCCTCATTGATTCTACCCCCTCATGTTTACTCAACGGGTATACGAGTATTATATGCTTATATTATATTCGATAATTTGCGTTGTTTCACTCTATTGCTGCGGCTACTATCTCAGCTAGGTCCAGCACATCTGCTTTGTCCTCGGCATCCTTGTCCTTCAGCCCGTCCTCGAACATCGTCATGCAGTACGGACAACAGGTGCAGATCGTCTCGGCACCTTGGTCCAGGGCTTCCTCTGTGCGTGTGACATATATGCGCTTGCCTATCGTCTCCTCCAGCCACATGCGTCCCCCTCCAGCGCCGCAGCACAGGGAACGCGCATGGTGATGCTCCATCTCGGACGGCACCTGCCCGGTGGCTGAAGCCAGTGCCTTGCGGGGCGCATCGTAGATCGTATTATAGCGACCCAGGTAACACGAATCGTGGAATACGATTTTACCTGAATCTACATTGCCGTTCAATTTGAGCTTGCTCTGCCCGATCAGACTGTTGATGAACTCGCTGTGATGCACTACCTTTATCTCTGCGCCGTATTGCGAATAATCATTCTTCAGCGTGTTGAAGCAGTGCGGGCATTGCGTGATTATTTTCCTGACCCCTTTTTCCTTGAACAGCTTGACATTCTTATTAGCCATTTGCTCGAAGACGAATTCATTGCCGAGACGACGCAGGCTGTCGCCGCAGCAGAGCTCTTCCTTGCCCAGGATACCCCAGGAGACGTTGGCGGCATCTAGGATTTTAGCTACAGCCAGGGTTACACGTCTATTGCGGGCGTCGAAGGCGCCGGCACATCCCACGAAGAACAGGTACTCGGTTTCCTTGGTGTCATATGGCTTGACGCTGATCTCAGCGGTCCACGCCGTGCGTTTCTCGGGGGCAATGCCCCAAGGATTGCTGCGCGCCTCTATGTTCTCAAAGAAATTTAGCAGTTCGTGAGGGAACTTGGCCTTCATCTCCACTAAGTGTCGGCGCATCTCCACGATCTTGGGTACGTGCTCGATGAACACCGGGCACACCTCCATGCAGGCGCCGCAGGTGGTGCATTCCCACAGGACCTCTTCGGCTACTGTGCCTTCCTCGCTGTTGCCGATGAGGGGCAGCGCTGCTTCTCTATTTTGCTTCAGCAGTGGGCCATTTCTTAACAGATTCATCTTGATATCGTGAATTACCAAGCGCGGGTTTAGCGGCTTGCCTGTGATATTAGCCGGGCAGTTATCCGTACACCTGCCACACTCGGTGCAGGAGTAGGAGTCGAACAGGCTTTTCCAGCTGAAACGGTCAACCTGCCCCACGCCAAGGATACCTCCCTTTTTGAATTCCTCGCGGGGCTGGGTGTTGACCTTCTGCAGGCTTCTGAAGAAGCAGTTGGGGATAGATGTCATGATGTGCATGTGCTTGCTGTATGGTAGGTAGTTTAAAAATGACAGGAGCGCGATAGCGTGTATCCACCAGAAAACACTGCCGACGGTGTTTGCACCGCTTTGTGACAGCCCGCCTAAAATCGTCACTCCAACGAAATTTGATATCGGCATATAGGAAGCAGCCTCTTCGATTCCTTTGGCTATATCAGCGCCGTGGGTGAAGAAGAAAGCGACCATCAGTGTGGCGACCAGCCCCAGGATTATGAAGGCGTCGCGGCTGCGGGCCTCGATGAACTTTGGAGCGAAGAACAGGCGACGTGAGACGGCGGCAACGATGGATACCAGCACCAGCGCGGATACGACATCGAAGATCATCGCCAGCGCGTGGTAGGCTCCGGAGGGCAGTTTCGACAGGGCGATTGTGTTCGGAGCCAGCCCGTGCAGCAGGAATTCGGTGTTGGCAATGAGCAGTATCATGAAGCCCCAGAACAGCAGGGCGTGGTTTATGCCGAAGCGATAGTTCCTGGAGATGGTGCAGCGCTGTGAAAAGGGATAATACAGCATGTTGCGGATGCGTTTGCCAATGCCATCGAAGCGGTTCTCCGGCTTGCCCAGCGTCACGAGGCGGAATCGCCGGAAGCAGCTGTAGCCAAAGAGCGCTATGGCGGCGACAAAAACAGCTATGAATATCGCTATATCAACTGACACGACCTATTTCCCTTCCGTTTCTAATTGTCGTTGAATCGCCATAGTATTAGCAAACCTTCTTGGCGTTCAGTTCCTTTATGCGTTTGGTGATGGATGGCACCACTCGGAATACATCCCCCACGATCCCGTAGGTGGCCACCTCGAATATGGGTGCCTGCTTATCGCGGTTAATGGCGATGATGACGTTCGAGTCCTGCATTCCGACCAGGTGTTGAATGGCGCCGCTTATCCCGCAGGCGATGTAGATTTTAGGCCTGACCGTCTTACCGGTCTGTCCCACCTGGCGTTCTGCGGGCATCCATCCAGCCTCAACAGCACCACGTGAAGAGCCTACTACGCCGCCCAGTTCGTCGGCCAGCTCCTGCAGCATCCTGAAGTTTTCCTTGGACTGCATCCCGCGGCCGCCGGAGACGATTATATCCGCTGCCGCGATGTCTATGGCGTCTGCCCCCTGCCTGCAGTCGTCGATGACCTCCAGCACTTTAACCGCAATGTCCTCCTCTTTGATCATGGCGGGTTCGCGTATGATCTCGCCATTGCGGGATTCATCCCTTGGAGGCATGGGCATCACGTGGGGTCGCACTGTGGACATCTGAGGCCTGGTGCGCTCCGTCAGGATGGTGGCCATGATGTTGCCGCCAAATGCAGGGCGGGTCTGCAGGAGGAATCTTTTATCATCGATGCTCAGCCCGGTACAATCCGCCGTTAACCCGGTCTCGAGCTTGGTGGCTACAGCCCCGGCCAAGTCTCTCCCCAGTCCGGTGGCGCCCACCAGCATGATCTCTGGCTTATATTTCTCCACCAGATGACAGATAGCCTTGTAGTAAGATTCGGTGCGATAATGATGAAATACCGGATCGTCCAGCAGGTAGGACTTGGCAGCGCCGTAGGCGAAAGACTCCCGGCACAGATTCTCGACCTTGTCACCGATAACCACGGTGCACAGTTCAACGCCAAGGGTTTTCGCTAGTTCGGCGCCTACACCGAGAAGTTCCCATGAGACAGAGGCCGGTTTCCCGTCGGTCTGCTCTACGAAGATCCATACCCCTTTGTACTCGCTCAGTTTGGGGATCGTCTCTTCTTCATCAATTTCCTCTTCACCTTCGGCGGCGGGTGCTGCTGCAGCCTGCTTGTTGAACTCCTCGAGCAGTTTTTGCTCCTCCGGTGTCAGGTACATCTCAAGGGCTTCGGCGGGGCAGATCTTGACGCACCTGGCGCAGCCGATGCACTTCTCGACGATGATTACGGGTTCTCCCTTATCGTTCATCTCTATGGCGTCCTTCTTACAGGACTCCTGGCAACGGGCGCCACAGGCGATACACTTTCCTGGGATGAGGCGGGCTACACCACGTGGTTTCTTTATTTTCTTCTCTTCTTTTTCCATGCTCAGTCCCACAGCTATTCGAAGGAGAGTATGTCCTTTTCCATCAGGTTATCTATCAGCATTTTTGCAGCTTCCTCAGGCGCGTTAAGCCCATCGCCCAATATCTGACCTTTGGCCCTTTCTGGCGAGAAGATCTTACGCACCTGGGTAGCGGACCCCTCGAGTCCGATGGTATTTTTGGGGAGGTTCATCACCTTGTTGTCCCACAGTACCACCCTGGCATCCTCGGCCATCAGCCGCATGGGCACTGTGGGATACCTGGGTTGGTTTATCTCTCTGACCACCGTGATCAGGGCTGGCAGGGGTGCCTCCACTATCTCATGGCGTCCCTCCAGTTTGCGCCTTACCCTCACCTTCTTAGCTGACAGGTCTATATCCTGAATTTGGTCTACTAGTGTCAGCTGTGAATACCCCAGCCTGGTGGCGATCCCCGGCCCCACCTGTGCCGTGTCGCCATCTATGCTCTGTCTGCCGCAGATGACTATCGCTACCTCCTCCTCGCTGGAGAGTTTCTTTATAGCTTCTGCCAGGACCATACTTGTAGCTAAGGTGTCAGCCCCGCCGAAGATACGGTCGCTCAAGAGGACAGCATCATCTGCTCCTAATGCAAGGGCCTTCCTCAAGCTGACCTCAGTGTTGGGGGGGCCCATGGAGATCACCACCACGCGAAGCCCGTGCGTGTCCTTCAGTTTGAGGCTCTCTTCCAGCGCAGGAGTATCGAATGGGTTAATGATGAAAGGCACACCCTCCCGAATGAGGGTACCGGTTGCGGGGTCTGTTTTGACCTGGGTGGTATCCGGAACTTGTTTGATGCAAGTAATTACCAGCATAGAATCACAAAAAGCCACCACTTGGCTAGCAGCTTACGTGGCAGCTTGCGCCTTAATCATAGCCTTCAGCAGGACAAATGGAAATACTCTAAACTGTGTTACTATTTGTTATTTCTTTCACAACCCTATCACATTTTATCGTCAGTGTCAATACCGTTGGGACTTTGGGATACCATCGATGCAAAGTTGCTTAACGGACGATTGGAAGTCAATTTCATGTCTGCTATCTCTTACGAAGCTACGAACACGCAAATATGCCAGATCGGGTTCACATCCATATTGCGATTCATATGGATTGTGGTAAAATGGGCAAACAGGGTGACGAGTGATGAACACGGCAAGTAAAAATTTACCAAGGAAGCTAAACGTTGAGACGCTCAAGTGGGGCAAGATCAACTGGGTCAATATTGAGCAGCCAACTAGAGAGGACATGGAGTATCTGGCCCAGAACTATCTATTCAATCTGTTCGATCTGGAGGATTGCCTGTCACGTGTGGAGCGTCCCAAGATAGACGAATATGATAACTATCTGTTCATAGTGCTACACTTTCCGGTTTTCAATAAGAAGATACGCATCACCAAGCCCAGCCAGGTAGCGATATTCATCACCGAGGGATTACTGGTGACCGTACATTCCGGTGAATTGAAGCCGCTGGCGAATCTATTTAACGACTGTCAGCAGAATGAGCGAGCGCGTGAGGAGAACATGTCGCGCAGTACCGGCTTTCTACTTTACCGTGTCCTGGATCGCCTGATCGACTATTGTTTTCCTATCGCTAACAAGATTATCACCAACATTGAGGATGCGGAGAATCGCCTGTTCAAAGAGCCAGCCTGGCAGACGGTTCGCGAGATATCACTGTTGCGCCGCGATGTTATGGCCTGCCGCCACATAATCCGGCCGCAGTACGCCATTATAAAGTCCCTTGAGATAAAGGATTATCCTTTCCTGCGCGAGGACCTTGAGCACCACTTTGGCGATATTGGTGACCACATCGGCAAGATAAACGAGACGCTGGACGAATACAAGGAAGTGGTCGAGGGGCTGAATGCCACCAGCGATTCGCTGTTCTCCTATCGCAGCAACGAGAGTATCAAGATGCTTACCGTGCTCGGCACGGTCCTGCTGCCGCTGCTGGTGGTAGGTGGGCTTTACGGTATGAATGTTAAGCTGCCTTTCCAGGATAGTGACCACGCCTTCTTGTTCATCATCCTTTTCACGCTGGCACTATCTGGTTCCATGCTGGCCTATTTTCGCTACCGCAAGTGGATTTGACTGTTACGAAATCGCCCCGACTTTATGGTGATCAATAGTTGGAAACCAGGGTATCGCAACGGCTGATAGCAATAGCGGCAATCTTCATTACCTGCCTCATTACAGCGAATATCATCGCTGTAAAGATCATCTCCGTTTATGGACTGGTGTTGCCCGCCGCCATCATCATCTTCCCCATAAGCTACATCTTCGGCGATATCCTGACGGAGGTGTACGGGTATCGCATGGCTCGCAGGGTCATCTGGCTGGGGTTCGGCTGCAACCTGATAGCGGTCTTCGGCATCTGGCTTGGCGGGCTGCTCCCGGCTGCCGACTTCTGGCAGGGCCAGCAGTCCTACGATATGATACTGGGTTTCACCCCCCGTCTGCTCATCGCCTCCTTCCTCGCCTACCTCGTCGGCGAGTTCTCCAACTCTTTCGTAATGGCGAAGATGAAGATACGGACGAAGGGCAGATGGCTGTGGACGCGCACCATCGGCTCCACTGTGGTGGGCCAGGGGCTGGACTCAGCCGTGTTCATTGTCGTGGCCTTCATCGGCACTGCATCGTTCGCCCCGATAATCATAGTGCACCACTGGCTGGTGAAGACCGGTTATGAGGCGATCGCGACCCCGTTCACCTATGCCATCGTCGGTTACCTGAAGCGCAAAGAGGGCATTGATACTTACGATTACGACACCAACTTCAATCCCCTGGGATTCCGGTTCGATATATTCGCCAGGGGGTGGAAACGGTTGAGCGGTGCTGACAGGTAGCGCGTGATAACTCCGGGGGTGAAAAGCATGGAACTGAGAATAATCGGCGCCCACAACTGCGAGACGCGAGACGCCCGGCTGACATCGTTTCTTATCGACGGGAGGCTGGCTATCGATGCCGGCGGCCTCACATCCAGCCTGACCATCGAGGAGCAGCAGGCGATAAGATCGATCCTCATAACCCATCACCACTTCGACCACATCCGCGACCTGGCGACGCTGGGAATGAATATGTTTGCCAGGGGCACGGTGGACGTGTACGCGACTCAGAGCGTGCTGGACACAATATCATCTTACCTGTTCGATGGCGTGCTGTACGTCGAATTCCACCGCAAGCCATCCCCAGAAAGGCCGGCCTTCAGCCTGCGTCCCATCGAACCCGATAAGGAGGTTGCGATCGAGGGGTACATGGTGCTGCCCCTGAAGGTGAAACATGTCATACCCACCGTCGGCTACCAGATAACGTCGCCTGAAGGCAGAGCGCTATTTTACACTGGCGATACGGGGAGCGGGCTGGCCGATGTCTGGAAACTCGTTTCGCCAGATTTGCTGCTGATCGAGGTAACGGTGCCGGAGCAGTATCGCAAGGCGGCAGAGGACCACGGTCACCTGTCGCCGCAATTGCTCAGGGAGGAGCTGTTGAGCTTCAGGCAGATCAGGGGTTATCTTCCGCCGGTGATCACGGTTCACATGAGCCCGCACATCGAGGAGGACATTCGTAAAGAGGTGTCGCAGGTCGCCGCCGATATTGGGGCTGATATCATGATGGGATACGAGGGTATGAGAGTTGTCCTGTGAGCGGGACAGGGACAGGTTCATCGTCGATGCCAATGTCGGCAAGCTGGCTCGCTGGCTTCGCATGCTGGGCTACGATACGCTGTTCTCCAGCGATATCGACGACAGCGAGCTGGTAAGGATTGGGTTGAGGGAGAAGCGGGTAATAGTCACCAGGGATACGCAGATAATGCGGCGGCGCGTGGTCGCCGACGGCAGGGCCCGCGCCATCCTCATCACCGACGACGACCCCAGAACGCAGTTCCGCTACCTCGCCGAAAAGCTGCACCTGGATCGCGAGATGCAGTTCACCCGCTGCCTTGAATGCAACCGTCTGCTCGACCGCCGCAGCAAGGCAGAGGTGGAGGGGTTGGTGCCCCCCTACGTATTCAAGACGCAGGATCAGTACTACCAGTGCCCCGGGTGTCAGCGAATCTACTGGCGTGCTACCCACTGGCGGCACATGACGCAGGAGCTGGACGAGCTCATAGGCGATAAGCAGCAAGAGGTGTCAACATAGATGCTTAAATGGTTAATAATCGGATTATCACTCATAGCCATCTCCTGCATCGCTACAGGAGTGTATTTCATCTTATCTCCGAACGACGACTCTGACGGCAGAATGCTGTTGAGGCAACTGAGACCGGATCTGCTCAACGAGCAGCAGTTGAAGGATAAACTCCAGGTTATTCACCCCACGCTCGACCCCGGCAAGCAGTCCCGCTACCAGCTGTATGTAACCCCCAGCGATGATGAGGTTGTATCACTGGCAGGTGAACTGAACGGGGCAACAGAATGCTACCAGTCAGCAGTGCAGTGGACCTGGGTCTCGGACCCAACGCTTCACGGCACCGATGAGAAATGGCTAACGCCACACGAGTTCCTCAGCGACACGCCCGCATACGATACCAACCCGGTAAAACCGGCGGTCGCCAGCGACTGCGAGGAGCAGGCAAACACATTAGTTTCATTGCTTCGAGCGGACGGAATACCTGCAACAGACGTCAGGGTCGTCCTCGGCATGGTCGATTTCGGCGGAGAGGTCGGCGGACATGCCTGGGTGGAAATAAAGCAAAACCTGAACTGGATGCCGCTGGAGGCGACATCGGGGCCATACTGGGACGACGATGCCAACAGGCTGGTATCGCGCAGCGGGCACCCGTTCAACTATTATTCGAGGCATAACTACCCCGAGATAGAGGTTTGGGCATACTACAACGATGTGTATTACCTCGACCCTCGGGATAATTCGGGGAACGCGCCGCTATCGTGGCGCAAACTGCAGTTCCAGCAGTAGGCCGATCGAACTATTGCTGCCCGAACTTCTCGTAGAACACGATCTCGGCCAGTTCCTTGCGCTCGGGCCCTTCCGGCTGATGGTCGGGATGGCCCAGTGGTATGAGCTCGACGACACGCACTCCCGAGGGGACATCAAGCAGCTCCTCGACTTTCGCGGCATCGAACAGTCCCACCTGCACCGTCCCCAGCCCCAGCTCGTGGGCCGCCAGCGTCAGGTTCTGCACCGCCAGCGCCGTATCGAACATGAACCAGTCACCCTTGTCCGTGCGCGGCTGCCCGCCCTTGCAGCCTGACATGCCAGTCACGGCGCAGGCGACGAGGACTACCGGTACAGTCCTTATGGCCTTGCTGGCCGGGTTCGTCTCGGGCAGCGCCTCAGCCAGCTTCGCCTTCGTATCGGGGGCTCTCACCACGACCCAGCGTACGCACTGGGTATTTGCCCAGGATGGCGCCCAGCGCGCTGCGTCGAGGACCTTTTCGATATCTTCATCGCTCACTGCGTCCGGTTTATACTTGCGGATGCTGCGGCGCCCCTTTATCGCATCTAATACGTTCATGGTGACTCCTCAGTTAATTCTCCATCAATCTAGATAATCTATCGGAATATCAGTTGCACTTTCGTCACTGCGTTACATGGAGGAGCGTGTATCTACAAGTGACTTCTTCGCTTCCCAATAATCCAGATATTGACCCTCACCTACATCTATAGATCGCTTTTCCAGAATCTCATAACCGAGCCCTTCGTAGAACTTTCTTGACGGCACAGAGACACTTAGCACCACGTCCAAATATCCCTTCGCTTTAGCTCGCTGTTCCAATTCGCACATGACAGCCTTCCCATATCCACGACCCTGAAACTGCGGCAGAACGAAGACCCCTAGTATTTCATTTCCTAATATGGAGCCTGTACCAACAAGAACAGATTCATCCTTAATCAGCAATATCAAGCCATCTTTGTCACGTTGCATAATTTTTTCATCGGAGTGAAAGCCTCTAAAGAAGAGAACGGCTCGTGGAGGATATACATTTGTGTAACAGCCATCAATAGTGTCATGAATTAGTCGCCCCAGCGCCACCAAGTCGCCTTGACCGAATCTACGAATCTGCAACGTTTTTATCTCCGCATAGCTAATCCAGAGTCTCCTCATCCAGCCACTTGAGATAATCTTCATTGCCGCCGACTATCGGCAGGGCGATGATCTCGGGGACATCGTAGCTGTGGTTTTTCCTTACCATCTCGATAAGCTCATCCAGCAGCGTCGCCTTCGTCTTGACGATCAGCAGCGACTCGTCCGCAGAATCGACTTTGCCCTGCCACCAGAAGCTGGATTGCAACGCCGGAACGATGTTGACACAGGCAGCTACCCTCTCGTTGAGCAGAAGCCCGGCGATACGCTGCGCCTCATGGAGTTCAGGCGTCGTTACGAGAACTACCACACTCTCGGTTTTGCGGTTCATTACAATTGTCACACTCGGCCAGGTGCACATCTCCCCATACGCCGAGCTTGTCCCCCTTGATGACGACCACTCCTTCGATACCGGTGATCTCCTTTGCCAGATTGATTCCCTTGCCTATGTCCCTGTCTTTTTTTACTACATTACCGATGGCAGTTGCGGCTGCATCGGCCAGCGCAGTTGAACGGGACAGCACGATGGCGGCATCCGCCCGGCCAAAGCTGAGGGAATGGCCTACCGTTCCCGATGATGTACAGACACCGATGGGGGTACTCTCCGGCTCGATATCCAGCGCCAGCCGTCCGGTGAACGGCGAATCTCCGGCGTATATACCGATGCGCCTCTGGCGGGCGCTTACCATGAATATATCGCCGCCGTTCTCTACCAGCACCTCAGCGGAGTATTTCATCAAATGTTGGCCGACCCCCTCGGCGATGGCTCCGGCAACCGCTGCCATCGGGCCGACACCGACCGCCATGGCCACATCTGCCATGTGCCGCACGATCCATGGCGCATCCCCGGCTGCAGCGACCGGCAGCAGGGAAGAGGCATAGGTGGGGTGATGCTCAATGTATCCCTCCAGCGCATCCCTGCAATCGATAACTGCCTCCAGCGTCTCTGCCCCGAGGACACGGTCGGCACGGACATACAGATCGGTTTCCTTGACGGCCACACGGAAGGACACCAGGTCACCATCCATTATCCATTGCCAGTATCGGCGCGGCTCATACACTAGAAATGCACCTCCATCGCCCGGGGCGGGCAGGCGAGCACGCACAGCTCGCAGGCGGTGCACTGGCTCTCGTCGAAGTTCACCATCCTGGTTTTTGGGTCCAGCGACAGAGCGCCCGAGGGGCATATCGCAACGCAGGCGCCGCAGTGGGTGCATCTCTCATCGTTCCGCATTATATCCTGTCCCAGTGACTGTATCCCCACACCGGCACCCTGCAGGTACTTTATGCCCTTATCGTAATTGGCGCGGGGACCGGTGAGCTCCACCACCATAATCCCCTCCTCCTTGGGGGTGATGGACGCCTTGAGGATATTCAGCACCAGGTCATAGTCCTTTACCAACCGGTATATTATGGGCTGGTCCACCATGCGGGACTGAAAATGCAGCACCACCCTTTTTGAAATAGTCATACCTGACCTCCCTGTGACTTAACCGCAATCGATACTACCAGCGTTGCAACCATGAACGACTCACTCCTGGATAGGACGCTCATTAAGCGGCCTGACCTTAACGCCGGACTCCACGCCCGGCAGCGGGACTACGGCCTCGGTTAACAGGAATTCCCCTTTGAGTATCCAGTCCTTGAGGGTAACGGCGATCTCCACGGCCCGGGGGTAGCTGGAGAGGGAAGCTGTCGGTACCTCTCTACCCTTGAGCGATATCTTGCCGCTTCTCAGTTCCCCGTAGCTCACCTCGCCCAGAACGTCCGGACTCCGCTGGGGGTACGCCTCGCTGTAGTCCACTATCGGCGCGATTATATCCTCATCCCTCACCGCGGTGCAGCGCAGTATCTCCTCGGACAGTATCGGGATGGGCACGCCGATGCCAACGGTGAGGGTGGCGCCGTATCCCAGCATGCTGGTGCCCACCAGCATGCGCGGGCTCATTCCCTTCAGATCGCCGATGACCGCCAGGGTCCCGGCGCCCCGGCGGGGTACACCGCCCTCAGTACGCAGCACGTCAGGGTTGTGCTGTGTTCCATGCCAGGCAACATAGCCGACCCCGCCACCCAGAAAGATCCTGGTACCGATGCCGATCGTCATGTAATACGGGTCATTGAGAAGCGGCGACAGCTGTCCGGCAGAGCAGTAATTGGCATTTCCCAGATTGGGCTTGAGCACACCCATGTAAGTATAGATGGGCTTATCCGACAGGTTCACCGCCACATTGTAGTTCTGGTAGGCATTCCTCATGTTGAACAGCACCGCCTCATTGAGGTCTTTCAGATTGATCAGGGTTTCCAGCTTCTTCCTCGGATAGCAGTCCGTGCCGTAGGCGCTGACCTCCAGCCGCACGTCTTTACCTGCTACCAGCTCCTCGATGATATGTCCGCCACCGTAGTTAAACGCTCCGGGGTGAGGTCGGTTGCGCGGGTCGTCGTCAGGGATGGCGGTGGCTCCGAGGAATATATCGACCGCTGCGATCCCGGTGTACACCGGCACATCGTTAAGATAAGCCCGGCCGCCGCCTATCTTCAGCCTCGGGCTTGAATGTCCCACATTGAAGTAAGCGCCTGATGAGCACATCGGGCCGAAGGTTCCCGTCGTCACCACATCCACCTCCTTTGCTGCCTTCTCCACGCCCTTCTTCGCCACCAGGTCGATGACCTCCTCGGCGGTGACCACCACTGCCTGTCCCCTGCGAATCTTCTCATTTATCTCGGCGATTGTCTTTGCCATTTCCCACTCCTTAACTATCCATGAGCCATACCGTGACTGTCGCCACTTGTATTTTTGCCTTCATCGACTGGAATATTAAGCGATTTCTCAACCCTGCGCAAACGGTCGGCGAGCCCGGCCTGGTCGTCGAGTATATGCCTTATGGCTTCACTGACCGGGTCAGGCATGCGGCCGTGTTCCAGCACCTCGGCCGGCCTTTCGCCGGTCACCGCGCGCCCGGGCACGCCGACCACGGTAGCCCCCGGCGGCACGTTTTGCACTACCACAGCGCCAGCCCCGATACGGGAGTCATCGCCGATAGTTATCGCCCCCAGCAGCGTTGCCCCGGCCCCCACCACCACGTTGTTGCCCAGCGTGGGGTGTCGCTTCCGCTTCTCGTGGGTGGTCCCGCCTAGCACTACGCCCTGGTACAGTAGCACGTCATCGCCAATATCGGAAGTCTCACCGATGACCACGCCCATGCCGTGGTCGATAAAGAACCGCCTGCCGATGGTGGCGCCCGGATGTATCTCGATGCCGGTCCAGAAGCGGCTGCAATGCGAGAGGAATCGACTCGGCAATCCCAGCCTGTGTTTCCACAGATAGTGCGCTATGCGATGCATCCACAGGGCATGTAAACCGGGGTAGCAGAACACCACCTCCAGCGAGTTCCGCGCCGCCGGGTCTTCGGCGAAGACCGTTCGCATATCTTCGCGCAGCAGTCCCAAAAGGTGGAACAAGCTATTTACCTCCGTAGAGCCCGGTGCTCAGGTAGCGTTCCCCTCCGTCGGGAAGAATCACCACTATCATTTTACCCTTGTTCTCCTCTCGCCTCGCGACATCGATAGCTGCCCACGTTGCCGCTCCGGAGGATATACCGGCCAGTATACCTTCCTCTTTGGCCAGCCTGCGGGCGACAGCGAATGCGTCGTCGTCGGTGACGGATATTACCTCGTCGATGAGCTCCAGCTGGAGCACATCAGGAACAAAGCCGGCACCAATGCCCTGTATGCGATGAGCCCCCAGTTCTCCGCCGGTCAGCACCGGTGAGTTCGCCGGCTGCACTGCGACAGCCTTGAATTCAGGCTTGCGCTCTTTGATAACCCCGGCGACGCCGGTGATTGTGCCACCGGTTCCCACGCCGGCGACAACGATATCGACCGCACCCGATGTATCGCTCCATATCTCTTCGGCTGTTGTTTCACGGTGGATACGCGGGTTCGCCGGATTCTTGAACTGCTGTGGCATGAACGCGCCGGGCGTGCGCTCCTGCAGGCGCTCCGCCTCATCGATGGCGCCCTGCATGCCACGCTTCCCGGGCGTCAGCACCAGCTCAGCCCCCAGCGCCTCCAGCAGCCTCCGGCGCTCCATCGACATAGTGTCCGGCATGGTGAGGATCAATCGATAGCCTCTAGCGGCGCAGACGAACGCCAGCGCTACACCGGTATTTCCGCTGGTCGGCTCGATGATCACCGAGCCCGGCTTTATCTTCCCTTCCCGATCGGCGGCATCGATCATGGCGACCCCGATCCTGTCCTTGACGCTGCCCAGCGGGTTGCAGAACTCGAGCTTGGCTATCACTTGAGCGTTGATGCCGCGCGTTATGTTTTTCAGTTTCACCACGGGCGTATTGCCCACCGCGCCGGTAATGTCATCCGCTATGTGTCTCATATTGCCTCTAAATTTAGGCTACCATTTTAGCCCATATCAAACAGTGTAACAACCCCGGTTGCAACGATATGTGACCCTGGTCACTTGTGCTATCATATGAAACAACGTAAAATTGGATTACGGCATTATATCACGAAAGGCAAGAACATGTTAGAGGTAGAGGAGCTGACCGTAAAGGTCGGGAACAAGCAGATACTGCACGATATCAGCCTCAGCGTGGACATCGGGGAGACGCTGGTGCTGTTCGGGCCCAACGGCGGCGGCAAGAGCACGCTGCTCATGGCGATCATGGGTCTGCCCAGATATGACGTGACGCACGGGCGGATCATGTTCAAGGGAGAGGATATCACCCACCTGCCTGTCGATGAGCGTTCCCGGCGAGGCATCGGCATCCTGTTCCAGCGACCGCCGGTGATCCGCGGCGTCAAGATGAGGGACATGCTGCGCGCCTGCCTCCACGGAAGGGAGGATGGCGACGCTATCGATCGCCTGGCTCAGAAAGCTAATATGGCCGACCATCTCGACCGGGAGGTGAACTATGGTTTCTCTGGTGGTGAGGTCAAGCGCTCCGAGTTAATGCAGCTCATCGCCCAGCAACCCGAGTTCGTCATGCTGGACGAGCCCGATTCCGGCGTGGATCTGGTCAACATATCGCTTGTGGGCAACATGATTAACGAGCTTCTGGAACGGGACCGGATGCGCAGCCGGACGAAGTCAGGGCTGGTTATCACGCATACCGGACACATTCTGGACTACATCGATGCAGACAGGGCCTGTGTGCTGCTGAACGGTGGCATCTGGTGCCGAGGCAACCCGCGAGAGATACTGGCCGGCATCAAATCACACGGTTACGAGGGATGTGCTGTATGTCAAAAGTAATGCAGTCGAAGACAGCCAAGACTAAGCCCCTGAAATCTAAAGCGCAACCTGCAACCCCGGCAATCGATGTAGACCTGCAGGCATATACTTCGGAAGTGGAAGAGCACCCGTATCAGAAGGACCCATCACGGCTATCGGCGGCAGATAAGCAGCGCATGCACGACGTTGGCGTAGTGGTCGACGATACCGCTCAGCGGGCGGGAACATACCTCCAGGTCGACCAGTCGGTGATCCACAGCAAGGCCGAGCAGGAAGGCGTCGAGGTGATGGGTACGCCACAGGCTCTGGAGAAGTATCCGTGGCTCTCCGATTACTGGTGGAAGCTGGTAAACCCCGAGGCGGACAAGTTCACCCAGTATGCGAATACCCATCCGTTCAAGGGCTATTTCATTCGCGTCGCTCCGAAGGTGAAGGCGACATATCCGGTGCAGTCCTGCCTCTACATCGCCAAGCACGGGCTGGCGCAGAATGTCCACAACCTGGTCATCGTAGAAGAAGGCGCCGAGCTCAATATCATCACCGGGTGCACCGTCGCGCCGGTCAAGGACGAGGGACTGCACGTAGGCATCTCCGAGTTCTTCATCAAGAAGGGCGGCAAGCTGACCTTCACTATGATCCACAACTGGGCACCCAGGATGGCGGTGCGCCCGCGCACGGGCATCGTCATCGAGGAAGGCGGTGTTTTCCTGAACAACTACATTTGCCTCAAGCCGGTGCGCACGTTGCAGACGTATCCCACCGCGCGGCTGGTGGGCAGGAACGCCCTGGCGCGCTTCAACAGCGTGCTGATGGCTGCCGAGGGTTCGCATCTGGATGTCGGCTCGCGCGTGTTGCTGGAGGCGAAAGCCCGGGCGGAGATCATATCGCGGGCCATCACCACTGGCGGCACCATCATTGCGCGGGGCTTCATGTCGGGGCAGGTGGCCGATGCCAAAGGGCACCTTGAGTGTCGCGGGCTGATACTGGGTAAAAAGGGGAACATCCTGGCGATACCGGAGCTGGAGGGTACCGTGGCTGGCGTTGACCTGTCCCACGAGGCGGCTGTGGGCAAGATCGCCGAGGAGGAGATCGAGTACCTGATGGCGCGCGGACTGACCCGCGATGAGTCAGTGGCCGTGATCATCCGGGGATTCCTCAGCGTGGACATCGAGGGACTGCCGCCGGAACTCAGCGCCCAGATACGGCAGGCCGTCGAGCTCAGCGAGCAAGAGGTGATGTAAACTCCGGCTGGCTCGGCAATTCGATTAGTCGATTGTTTCGAATTCACACAGAAAGGAGGCAGGCGATGAAGCTGCCACAGTACGTAACGCCAACCGAGGTCAGGAAGGTGTGCAAGCAGTTGGGACTCCGCGACTGGTCAAAGCTGAAGAGTCCTAAGGTGACGCTTAAGGAAGCCAAGACTATTCTGGCTAAGGTTAATGTCAAGAAGATGAAGATCGACCCTGAGGAGTTCCGCCGCGGGCTGGAAGTCGAGCTGGAGCACGGGACGCAGTTTGCCGACGCCAACGTGACCAACAACCATCCCATCCTGACGGGGCTGATCGTCCTGGCCCACCTGAAGGAGTCGCTGGACTACTACAAGCTGCTCGAAGTGGCCGAGCTGGAGGGTGACCTGCTTAAGGCGATAGTCGCCAAGAACATGAAGAAGGTCGAGGAGAAGTACAGCAAGCTCAGCCAGGCTCAGATCGAGCTCAACCAGGCCATCGCCAAACAGCTACAATAGGCGCGTGTGATGGGCCAACTTCCAAGGCAGACACTGCTAGAATTAAGGTGATAGACCACTTGGAAAATAAAGGGATCTGTCTGTTCTGCAAAGGCGATGGACCTTTTAACTCCGTTGAACATATAGTACCAGCCTCGCTGGGAAATGATACAGATATACTCATAGGCATCGTTTGCGATAAATGCCAAAACTACTTTGGTAGAGAGATAGAAGGACCTGCATTACACAAAACGCCCTTTGCATTTTGGCGCACGTATCTAGGAGTCAAAACAAAGAGGAGAAAACTACCCACGGTAACGCTTGATACCCCAGAAACTGGGCGTATTCCTTCACACCATTCACACACTGATGTCATTGGATTCACAGCACATGAAGATTGGTCAACCTCTGTTGATATAGACGACCCAGAAATAGTCCGTGCAATAATACATGGGGATAAAAACAGATTTAATCTCGTATTATCACCCTGGCATCTAATTGTAATGGGACGTTTTATCGGGAAAATGGGCCTTGAATATGTAGCTATGCATGATGTTTCACTTGCAACAACACCACAATTTGACGCTCTTAGAAAGTATGTAAGAGAGGGTACTGTTAAAAGCATTTGGCCCCTTTTCTGGGGTCACCATGGAAGTCTATCTGACTTAAAAGGGGATTTGCTTTATAAAAAAGGGGGCTTTGAACAAGAAGTTGAATGCTATAGATGGGCACTCGGTCTTACAAAAGACGACAAGTACATCTTCGCTTTCGCAATGGGCACCGATTTACTTTTAATTTGTCTATCCCATAGTAAACCTGATCCGAAATTTTCTAAAATAATCCAAGGAACAAATCTGGAATGCATATGGTATCCTGACACTACTTGGTGAACTCATTTTACAGATATAACAAACGATTGGCCATTCCTAATCATTGACCCGCTATTTATTTTGCTATATCCTAGTGAAGCTATGCCCGAAAAGATGATAATCGGCATCGACCTCGGCGGCACCAAGATAAACACCATCCTCGCCGACCGCCGCGGCAACATCATGGCCCGTGACCTGAGAGACACACTTGCCAGCGAGGGGCCTGATGCGGTAATCGGGCGGATCGTGCAGGCGATCGAGTGCGTGGCATCGGGAGCGAAGGTAGCGGGCATCGGCATCGGCGCCGCCGGTGCCTGCGATACCGCAAAGGGCGTGGTGACTCATTCGCCCAACCTGCCGGGATGGCATGACATACTACTGAGAGACATCATCCAGCGCCAATTCGACATACCCACGTATCTGGAAAACGACGCCACCGTCGCCGCGCTGGGGGAGCACCGTTTCGGCGGACATGACGGGGTCAACAACATGCTTTACGTCAGCGTCGGCACCGGCATCGGCGGCGGGATAATAATCGATGGCAGGCTGTACAGCGGGACGTCGGGCAGCGCCGGGGAATTCGGGCATATGACCATCGATATAAACGGAGAGGATTGTCCCTGCGGCAACATTGGCTGCTGGGAGACCCTCGCCTCAGGCAATGCCATGTGCAGGGAAGCGGCGAAGCGGATACAGGCTGGCGAGCGCAGCGCCATACTCGACTTCGCCGAGAACGATGTGAAAAAGATCAACGGGAAGAGCATCTTCGACGCTGCCCAGAAAGGCGACAGGCTGGCGCAGGAGCTCATCGAGCGCACCGGCTATTACCTGGGCGTGGGTCTGGTGAACCTGGTGGACATCTTCAACCCGCAGCTTATCCTTATCGGCGGCGGGCTGTCACGGATGGGTGAGCTGTTGCTTGCCCCCGCCAGGAAAGTGGTCAGTCAGCGCGCCTTCCATCTGCCGGCGCAGGCGGTCAGCATCGAGACGTCCCGGCTGGGGACGGACTCGGCGGCGCTGGGGGCGGTGGCGCTGGTGCTGGAATCGGAAAAGCTTTAGGCCACCGCTCCTGACTCTTTCAGCTTGGCGATCCCCTTCTCATCGTAGCCCAGCTTTTTCAGGATGTCGTCAGTGTGCTGGCCCGGCTTGGGGGCGATCGACTTGACCTTTCCCGGCGTATCCGACATCTTGATGCCGATTCCCACCTGCTTCACCTTGCCCAGCCTGGGGTGGTCCAGCTCCAGCAGCATCTTGCGGTGCAGCACCTGCGGGTCCGTGAAAACCTCGTCGACGGTGTACACCGGGGCTACGCAAACGTCCTTCGTCCGTAAAAGCTCCACCCATTCGTCTCGGTTTTTCGTCTTGAATATCTTGCGGAACTCCTCGCTCAGCTCGCCCCACTTCATGATGTCCCACTCGTAGGGCAGGAGGTCGGGGCGCTCCAGCAGCTCGCACAGGTTGGAGTAGAACCACGGCTCCAGCGCGCCGATGGTGATATACTTGCTATCCTTCGTCTCGTACACTCCGTAGAACGGCGCCCCGCCGATGACCAGCAGGTCGCCGCGAGTGGGGATACGGCCGGTATCGAAATAGCCGGCGGCCTCGGCGTGCATCAGCGAGACCACGCCATCCGTCATGGATATATCCACATGCTGCCCCTTCCCGGTGCGCTCGCGAGCCAGCAGGGCCATGGTGATGCCCAGCGCCGCCTGGAAGCTGCCGCCGGAGTAATCGCCAATGAGGTTGAAGGTCATCACCGGCGGGCCGTTGCGCGGGCCGATCATGCTCTGGGCACCGGCGATGGATATATAGTTGATATCGTGACCGGGCAGCTGGGCATACGGGCCATCCTGCCCGTAGCCTGTTATCGAGCACAGGATGATGCGGGGATTTATCTTGCTGATGGTCTCGTAGTCCACGCCCAGCCGCTTCAGGACGCCCGGACGGAACTCCTCGATGACCACGTCGGCATCCTTTACCAGCTTGTAAAAGACCTCGCGTGCCTCATCCATCTTCAGGTTCAGCACGATGCTGCGCTTGTTCCTTCCTTCGGGGTTGAACGCCCGCCGGCGCTCCTCGACCTCCGAGTCCATCGTCGTCTCAATGGTTTGAGCCGCGCGCCCGCCGCCGGCCTCGATCTTGATCACATCTGCGCCCATGTCCGCCAGCAGCATGGTGCAGAAAGGCCCCGGGCCCAGCCGGGTGAGGTCGATAATCTTTATTCCGTCCAGTGCCATTACCATGTTATTAATTCCTCCTGATTCGATTAGATTCTGGACACAGTCGTATGAATCTTAAGTCAGCCGCGATTGGATTGTCAACCGAGTCGGATATTGGGTGTGGTGAGCTTAGCGCAGCAGTTTTTTCACTTCAGCGACTATGGCAGGTAGCGTTTCCCCCGTCTTGGCCACAATGGAGTGATTCGATATGCCGGCGAAGTAGCAGCCGGTGGCGTTTATCTCGATCACTCTGGCACCGGATCGCTTGGCATATCCGGGCAGATACGCTGCCGGCGTCACCACCCCCGAAGTTCCCAGCGCCAGCATCACATCGCACGATCTTGCCTCGTCCTCCGCACGCGCGAAGTCCTGCACAGGCTCGCCGAAATGCACCACATCGAAGCGGGTGAGCCCGCCGCAGGCGCAGCGCGGCATCATATCCGCCACCCTTATCGTCTCGCCCTCCGCAACCTCGATGAGGCGCTGCATCATGGCGCTCAGCTCGGCGCCGCGTTTCAACTTGAATTTACGATCGCAGGAAAGGCACCTCAGGCGATAGAAGTTACCGTGCACCTCGATGACGGTAGTGTTGCCGGCCTCGGTGTGCAGGTTGTCGATGTTCTGCGTCAGCACCGAGCTCAACAGCCCCATACGCTCCAGCTCAGCCAGCGCCAGGTGCCCGGGATTGGGCTGGGATCCCTCCAGGGTGGCCAGCATCTCCTGCAGGAATTCCCTGGCGGGCCCTACCAGAGGCATGGCCGCCGCATACTCAGCGTTGCGCATGAGCTCCGGATCGTAGCGGTCCCACAGGCCACCGGCGTCCCTGAATGTGGGTATGCCGCTCTCCGCCGAGACGCCTGAGCCGGTGAAGGCCACCAGCCGCTTTGCGCCGGCGACGATAGCCGCTATCTCCTGTATCTTGTCCGACATACGATTTACACCGCCAGCTTCTCGATCAGTTTCGCTTTAAGCATCTGAAGATCTTCAGAGAATGATTTGCTGAAATCGTGGTACATTGCGCCCCAGGCCTCGCTGGCCGTCATATTCATGGGTCCGACAGCGCTGCCGGAGATCCTCAACCGGTGCAGCAATTCCATCTCAGCCTTCTCTATCGCTTCCTTCTCGTGCTGAAACTTACGCTCCAATTCATCGTTGAACTTCTGTAGCAGCAGCGCCATCTGCTCGATGCAGGCCGTAGCCTCGACAGCCTTATCCTCATCGATCAGAGCAAGTATTCCCTTGAGCGCCCGCTCCGTAAAGACGTTATCCGTCAGGCTGACAGCTTCCACCAGTGTCGCCAACGCTGCACCCAGAACGATGCCCTTTTCTTCGCCCGAGTGTTTTTCGATCTCTTCCCGCAGCAACGGCTCGTGGCCGTGTTCCAGGTAACGCTGTGCCGCGGCCTGCCCGACAGGCGCGAGCTCGGCCATGCGGCGCTGCCGCATCTGCTCCGCCGACAGCGTGCCCATCTTTTCCGCCCTCTCCATCGCCCTCTCGAAAGCGCTCTTCATCTCTCCCATTTAAACCGCTCGAACTTGGCTAAATCTATTCACATCAATTATACTATCCATGAAGACATACCTGCAAAATTGTATCGCTATGCTACTTCTGGACAATCTGCACTGCTACATCTGGAACGGACGGGGCAACAACTGCAACAGCTACCTGTTCAGCGACGTTCTGCGCGGCGATCGCCCCCACGTACTCATCGATCCCGGACAGGTGGTCAACGAGATGGGGGAGCGCTGCCTGGATACACTGCTCGCCGGCATGTCGCGCGACGGTATCGCGCCGGAGGATATCGGGCTGATCATCAACACCCATGGCCACTACGACCATTTCGGTGCAACGCAAACCCTGGTGGAGCGCAGCCGGAGCAAGGGCGGCAAGCCTAAACAAACCCTGAACACGATATATGAGGGCGAGCAGGACTATCTGAAGGCGGTGCATGAATACATGGCGCGGTTCCCCGGTCAGAAGCCGATGTCGATCCAGCCGACATTCTACCTGAAGGAAGGCGAGTTGAACCTGGGGAAAGACAATAAACTTTCGCTGACGATCATCCACACGCCGGGGCATACGCCGGGCTCGATAAGCATCTACTGGCCGGAGGGTAAAGCGCTGTTCACCGGAGACCTGCTGTTTGCCGGAGGCGTGGGCAGGACCGATTTCGGGGGCGATGGCAGGCAGCTCAAGGCGAGCATCGAGCGGCTGTCTGCGCTGGACGTCGAGTATTTGCTTCCCGGCCACAGCACCGAGATGGGCGCGATAATCAAGGGCAGAGACAAGGTCCGGCAGAACTTCGCCATGGTGAAATTGGATTATTTCCCTGTGCTATAATCAATGAAGGTTTTCTCCGATATGGACGAGATGCGATTCGATAGCGAGCCACAGTTGCATGAGCCGTGCATGGTGGCGGCCTGGCCCGGCATGGGTGGGGTGGCCATCATCGCGGCACGCTACCTTGTCGAGAAGCTGGGAGCCAGGGAATTCGGCAGCATCACGGCGGAGGCATTCTTCGATGTCAGCGGGGTGCTCGTTGAGAATGCAGTGGTTGAGGATATACAGTTCCCCGATAACAAATTCTACTGCGCCACGGATAAAAACGGCAGGGACTGGATAGTGTTCATCGGCGAAGTTCAGCCCACTATCGACGCCTACCGCTTTGCCAGTGTCATAATGGATGCTGCTCAGAGGTTTAACGTCTCCCGTCTGTTCACCTTCGCTGCAGCGCCAACGCATATCTATCACACCAAGAAACCTCAGGTGTTGACTGCAGCGACCGGGCAAGATCTGATAGATGAAATGCAGAAATACGATGTAAACCTCCTCAAGGAAGGGAGCATAAGCGGACTTAACGGATTGCTGCTGGGTGTGGCTAAACAGAGAGGCATCGAGGGGATATGTTTATTGGGACAGATACCGATATACACCACCAACATCGCCAACCCGCGGTCATCCCGGACGGTGCTGGAGGTACTTTCCCGGATGACAAATCTCGACATCGACTTCAGCGACATCGAGCGCTGGGCCGAGGAGACGGATGTGCAGATCGAGGACAGGATCATCCAGCTTAAGCAATCTTTCGGGGAGGAGGCCCAGGGACTCATAGAGTACTTCGAACAGCTGGCAGAGCAGACCACGATGGAGGAGGGGCATGTGGGCTATCGCTCGGAGGAGCTGTTGAAAGATATCGAGCGCTTTCTGAAAGACCACGGCGAGCAGCGTGGCAGCCACTAACCCTTCGTAGCTCAATGACATTGACCATTTGTCACCCTGCAATAAGCCCACAGAACTTCTTCCACGGACGAATCGTTGCGATAGTGGCAATCCGAATGGGAAAGGGCATCCATCGAATCGTCCATTTGAGTTATCCAACCGTTTTGTAAGGGATGTGAATGGACTTCCGGGATGGGGGAAAGGCTACACAATCGTCTCGCCCATCAGTTATTGGGCTTGGCGAACTGGAGAAAAACGAAGCCCGAAAATGGGGAACCGTTTGTTGCCGGGCGTGCTATCGAGTGCAGCAATTGACCCAACGTAGTCTATCATTTATAATTCATCATCGGTAGCAAGGGTTTTGTGCGATCGGGTATCGGCTAATACAGAAGACCTCTTGCTTTGTACATTCTGCATCCGCGATGCTTGATCGTGGAAACAGGTCCGGGGCGGTTAGCTCAGCTGGTTAGAGCGTTTGCTTCACACGCAAGAGGTCACTGGTTCGAGTCCAGTACCGCCCACCATGAGAGCTGTCGGTCCGTGCCGAAGTGGCGGAATGGTAGACGCGCTACGTTCAGGGCGTAGTGTCCAGAAGGGCATGAGGGTTCGACTCCCTCCTTCGGCACTTATTTGTAAAGTCGTGCGCTTGTAGCTCAGTTGGATAGAGCGCAGCCCTGCGGAGGCTGAGGCCGTGGGTTCGAGCCCCGCCAAGCGCGCCACGGGCGATTAGCTCAGCTGGTTAGAGCGTCTGCTTTACACGCAGAAGGTCAGAGGTTCGAGTCCTCTATCGCCCACCATAACTTTTCGAATGGCAGCACGAGGCGTGGCAGCCGATACAGCGCGTGGGGCTGTAGCTCAGTTGGGAGAGCGCCTCCTTTGCACGGAGGAGGTCAGGGGTTCGAATCCCCTCAGCTCCATATCTAGCATCCTCAAGGGTACTAATGGAAGGTTTGCAGTGATACCGCAAATCCACCCAGATCGAGCGGGGTGAACATGGAGAAGGCAGGCAGCTACAAGGCACTATTCCAGACGGGGAACATCGGCAGGCTGAAGCTCAAGAACAGGCTGATCATGGCGCCGCTGGGCACCGTTCTGGTAGACAGCGAGGGAGCGGTTACCGATGCCCTGTGCGATTACTATCGGCCGAGAGCTGCCGGTGGCATTGGCATGGTGACCACCCAGTGCGCGTCGCCCAGCGCCGAGGCCAAGGCCATGTATTCGCTGGGCATCTTCGACGATAAGTTCGTCCCCGGGCTCAAGCAGTTATTCGATATTATCCATGCGGAAGGCCCCCAAATATGCGCCCAGCTGATGCATCCCGGGCTGCTCATCGTAGCTGGCGGGTTGCTGGCGCCCGGCGT
>Ga0180431_10001890_pt1 | contig 28504 bp, 26 predicted proteins | sample SS_ome_11_FD_132459 | JGI IMG/M metagenome (GOLD analysis project Ga0180431, IMG submission 132459) | Hypersaline lake sediment archaeal communities from the Salton Sea, California, USA - SS_1_MS_1 metaG | ecosystem: Environmental > Aquatic > Non-marine Saline and Alkaline > Hypersaline >... | reverse complement strand
CTCTCACATCCGTGCCGCAGTCTCGCCGGCCCGCACACTCGGTGTCGCCGGGTCACCTTGCCGCAGAACCCTTCGCTTCTATTGACATCTCCGGGAGTTGAGGGCAGACTGGGAGCCACTAGCTTGGATTCTCGTCCATCCGTTGCGGAGGAACTCCTCATGAGAACGGTCAAGATCATCATCATTGCGGGGCTGTTGGCCCTCGGAATCATCCTTGCTCTCCTTCTGGGAGGCGAGGGCGAGGCGTCGGCCTGCACCAACCTGATCGTGACCCGGGGCGCGTCCCAAGACGGCTCCGTCATGGTCACCTACACGTGCGACGGCGAGTTCCATCCGCATCTCCACCTGACGCCCGCTGTGGATCACGAACCCGGCGAGCTCGTCGAGATCACGGACTGGGGCGGAAATGTGCGTGGTCGGGTGAAGCAGGTGCCCCACACCTACGGCGTTCTCTACAACCTGATGAACGAACACCAGGTCGTGATCGGGGAAACGACTTTCGAGGGGAGGTTGGAACTCCAGAATCCCGACGGCATGCTCCACTACTGGAAGCTGATGGGACTCACGCTCGGGAGGGCGAAAACGGCCCGGGAAGCCATCGAGGTCATGACCGGGCTCGTGGATGAATACGGATACGCGAGCACGGGAGAGATCTTTTCCATCTCCGATCCCCGAGAAGCGTGGGTCATGGAGATGATCGGTCCCGGACCCGGCGGAGACGGCGCGATCTGGGTTGCGCTCCGAATCCCCGACGGCTATGTGTACGGTCACTCGAATATCTCCCGAATTGGAGAGTTCCCCCTGGATGATCCCGAGAACTGTCTCTATTCAGACAACGTCATCTCTTTCGCCGTCGAGAAGGGGTTCTACGATCCGAATTCGCGCGAGCCCTTCCGCTTCTGTGATGCGTATTGCCCCCGCAAGGAGCAGTGGGTGCGGTACACGGAGACTCGAACCTGGAGCCTGTACCGCAGAGTGGCGCCGTCCAAGGACTGGCCCACGGACCGGCATCGGGCCGTCGGCGGGGCGGACCCCTATCCCCTGTGGGTGAAACCCGACCAGAAGCTGTCCCTCCACGACGTCTTCGACCTGATGCGGGACCACTATGAGGGGACCGAGTACGACATGACGAAGGGCGTCGACGCAGGGCCCTTCGGCTGCCCCTATCGCTGGCGCCCCATGACCTGGCGGCTGGACGGCGTCGAGTACTGCTGGGAACGACCCATCTCGACGCAGCAGACGGGGTTCTCCATGGTGACGCAGTCCCGCTCGTGGCTCCCCGATCCGGTGGGCGGCGTCCTCTGGTACGGCGTCGACGATACGTACATGACCTGCTACGTGCCGCTGTACTGCGGCATGCTCGAGTTGCCAACGTCCTTTACGACGGGCAGCCTCCAGGAGTTCTCGTGGGATTCCGCGTGGTGGGTATTCAATTTCGTCTCGAACTACTCCTCGCTTAAGTACTCGTATATGATTCAGGACATCCAGAAAGTCCAGCGGGAGCTGGAGGACGCCGCCATCGCCATCCAGCCCTCGGTGGAAAAGGCGGCCGTCGATCTGGGGAGGTCGGATGCCGGCCTCATGATCCGATACCTGACGGACTACGCTGTGGGCCACGCCGAGCGGGTGGTGGATCGGTGGCGCGAACTGGGCGAGTCCCTGATCGTCAAGTACAACGACGGGTACGTGAAGGACGAGAACGGGCGGCCGCGGGAGGTCGGGTATCCGGAAGAATGGTTGCGGGAAGTCGTGAGGCGGGAGCCCGAAAGGTTCCGCCTGCGGGCACAGGAGAATCCTTCCGAAGCGGAGCTTCCCTATTGATCCACAAGGCCAATGAATCTAAACAAGCTTGTCATGTAATGGCGGTAACCGACAGGCAGAATGTCTGTTGGGACGTACCGCCGGGTGATTACCGTCGGAAGGAGAGTGAGATGGTCCGACTCGTCGTTTCGGTGACCGTTCTCGTGGTGCTGCTCCTGTCCGGGGCGGCCTCCGGACACGGGCCCTCCGGCGTCGAGGCGTCTTTTGACGTCGAGACCCACATTCTTCAGATTCGCGTGTTCCACGCGGTCCGTGACGCCGGGCAACACTACGTCAACAAGATCACGGTAGAGCTCAACGGCAAGAAGATCATCGAACAGCACTTCAAGTCCCAGGTCGACAAGGAACATCAGGAAGCGCTGTTCATGATTCGTGACGCCGAGATCGGGGATGAGGTGGAGATCACGGCCGGTTGCAACATCTCGGGCAAGAAGAAGGTCTCCATCGAGGTCATCGCTCCCGAACCGGCCGAGGAGAGCTCATAGCCCGGAGCCTCCCCAGAGGGCTAGGTCCACGGGGCCCGGCCGAAGCGCGGGGTTGACGAAACCCGTGCAGACCACTAAGATTCAAGAACTGCGTTAGCCTCGGGAAACGGTGAGATGAACGGCGGCCGGGGATGGATGGGAACAGGTCGCCCTTTCGAGTGGAAGACGATCGATGTCCGCAACGGCGGAGGTCCGGCGGCTGGTGATGGGGTTGCGGTCCGACCCGCGCAAGATCTACCGGCAGGATCGCGGGCGGCCGGATGAGTGCGAAGTATTCGATCTCCATGCGACATGGAACTCGGCCGAGTCGCCTTCGGTCCGACATGCGTGCGAACAGGGAATGCTGGGGTGCAGCGATTGCCGGGAACGACTGATTCGAATCGGGATAGGGCGTCCGGAATGACCGACGATCCGGTGGAGGCTCGCGCGACTCGCGAGCCGGAAGACTCGCAATCCTACCAGGTGAAGCTGGAGCAGTTCGAAGGCCCTCTGGATCTGCTTCTCTTTCTCATCAAACAGGAAGAGATCAATATCTACGATATTCCGATTGCCCGGATCACGGAGCAATATCTCTCGTATGTCCAGCGTATCCCCATCTCCGATTTGGAATCGGCCGGTGAGTTCCTGCTTATGGCCGCAACGCTGATGCGCATCAAGGCCAGGATGTTGCTGCCGAAGTCCTCCGAGGGCGAGGAGGCCGAGGAAGATCCGCGGCGGGAACTGGTGGATCGCCTGCTGGAGTACCAGAAGTTCAAAGAGGCCGCGACCACACTCAGGGGCTTGCAGAAGGATCGTGCACTGTTCTTCGCCAGGGGGGCAAAGGAGGTCCTTCCCGAAACCGGGGACGCTCCGGATCTGGAACCGGCGACGCTCTACGACCTCATGAAGGCGTTCGGCAGCGTTCTCGAGCGAGCCCGTCATTACGAAAGTCACGCCGTCGAGCAGGAGGGATTCTCCATCGAGGAAACGGCGGCGGAGATCATGAATCGCCTGGACCGAAGTCCCAGAGTGCTTTTCGAGGATCTCTTCGTCGACGGAGTAAGCCGCCTGCAGATCGTCGTCACCCTGGTGGCCCTGCTGGATCTGGTCCGGACCCGGAGAGTGGACATCGGGCAAACGAGGAGGTTTGGCGAGATATGGATCGAGAAGAGAAATCCGCCTCCGGTGTAGACGGCGGGGCGAATCCCCTTCCGAGAATCGTCGAGGCGCTTCTGTTCGCGTCGGACGCTCCGTTATCGGTGCAGAAGCTGAGCGCGCTGGTGGAGGGCAGTGGACCGGCGGAGGTCCGGGCCGCGCTGACCCGCCTGGCCGAGTTCTACGAGCGGGAGAGTACGGCGTTCCACCTGGTTCAGGTGGCGGGCGGGTTCCAGCTCTGCACGCGCCCGCGGTTTTCGCACTGGGTCGAGCGGCTGTTCCGGGGAAAGCAGAAGACCCGGCTGTCGAACGCAGATCTGGAAACACTGTCCATCGTGGCGTACAAGCAACCCATTGCCAAGGCGGAGATCTCGGAAATTCGCGGCGTCGATGTGGACGGCGTCCTGCGGACGCTTCTCGAACGGAACCTGGTTACCGTCGTCGGACGCAGAGATACGCCCGGGCGGCCCCTGCTCTTCGGAACGACGAAAGAGTTTCTTGAGCACTTCGGCCTGAATCTTCTCCAGGATCTCCCCAGCATCGAAGAGATGGAGGAACTGGTACGGGAGCGAAGTCTCGGGAGGCCGGAGGCGGGCGCGGCGGGAGAGCCCCTGCGAGAGCCCGAGACGGAAACGGCGGGGGAATCCGGGGACGAATCGGAACCCGAACCGGCCGGTGATTCCCGGCGAGAACTGGAACCCGAGCCGGCAGGAGAACCCCAACGGGAACCTTCAGGTTAAATCGCTTCCTCTCGATGGCGGGAGTCGGGTCGCGCCGCCATTGCGATCGGATCATCGACGAAGGACGTGTGGAAGTCAACGGCGAGACCGTCCGCCGGATGGGTTCGCAGATTGATCCGATGACGGACACCGTTCGAGTGGACGGGCGAGCGGTAGGTCTGCCGCGAACGACGATCAGTCTCATTCTGAACAAGCCGAGAGGGATGCTCGTCACCCTCGACGACCCGTGGGGACGGCGGACGGTCGCCTCCATCCTCCAGGATGTCCCGGAACGGTTGTTTCCGGTGGGGCGCCTCGACAAGGACTCGGAGGGCCTCCTTCTTCTCACCAACGATGGAGAAATGGCGCACCGCGTGGCGCACCCGCGATTCGGTCTCTCGAAGACCTATCGCGTGACGGTTGACGGCCGCGTCACTCAGAACGACCTCGACCGCCTGCGGCGCGGTGTGCTGCTCGGTGACGGAATGGCGCGTCCCCAACGCGCGTCGGTGATTCGGTCCGAGCGGGAACAGAGCGAGCTCCACATCGTTCTGGCCGAGGGGAGGAAACGGGAAATCCGGAGGATGCTGGCGCGGTTGGGATTCGAGGTCAAGTCCCTGGTTCGAACGGCGCTGGGTCCCCTGGAACTCGGCCAACTGCGTCCCGGCGAGTGGCGGCGGCTGGAGCGCGCGGAGATCGATGACCTGCGACGGCGGCTCGGGCTCGATCCGCAGGCGACACCGGCCGATTCGGAGGACGGCCGGTAGGCGACGGGGGCGGCCATGTCCGACGGGGGAAGCGCGCCTGAGGTCGGAGCAGACGGGGGAGCGACGGAGACAATGTCGGGGGAACACGTAGATCGCGGATCGAGCTCGGGGAGCGCACTCCGGCCGGCGGTGACCATCGATGGTCCCGCGGGGTCGGGCAAGAGCACCACGGCGCGACGGGTGGCGGAGATTCTGGCCTATCGGTACGTCGACAGCGGGGCCCTCTACCGGGCGGTAGCGTGGAAGGCGAGCCGAGAGAGGGTCGATCTCGACAACTCCCGAGACCTCGAAACCCTCGCTCGGGAGATGGATCTACGGATGCAGGTTTCGGGTGCGGTCCTTCGAATCCGGGCCGACGGGCGGGACATCAGCGAAGAGATCCGGCGTCCCGAGATGACGAGGGCGGCGTCGGCGATTGCCCGGGATCCCGGGGTGCGCAAGGCTCTCACGGATGTGCAGAGGGATCTTTGCGCCGGGGGCGGCGTCGTACTGGAAGGCCGGGACAGCGGTACGGTGGTGATGCCGGAGGCCGAAGTCAAAGTGTTCCTGACGGCTTCGGTCCGGGCGAGAGCCGAGCGGCGGCGGCGCGAGCTGGCGGAGGCCGGGATACCCGTGAGCCTGGGGGAGGTGGAGCGGGATCTGAACGCGCGGGATGCACAGGACTCGGGTCGGGAACATTCTCCGCTTCGAAAACCGGAGGGCGCCGTCGAGGTGGATACGACCCACCTGACGATCGACGAACAGGTTGCGGTCGTCGTGGAGCGTGTTCGGTCCGTGGAAGCGGCGATGAGGGAGCGGGCGGCGCGCGGGGAGATCCTCAAGGGCACGCGGTCGATGCGCCCCGTGTACGGTTTCTTCTGGCGGGTGCTCAATTTCCTGGGAAGCGTGCTCACCGGGTTTCGGGTCCTCGGCCGAAGCCGGGTTCCCTTTCCGGGCGGATGCATCGTCGCGTGCAACCACGTCTCCTTTTGGGATCCGCCCCTGGTGGGGACGGCGATTCCCAGAGAGGTCCACTTCCTGGCGAAGAGGGAGCTCTTTCGAAATCGTCTCTTCGGCTGGCTGATTTCGTCCTTTAACGCCATTCCCATCAATCGTGAGGGAGTGGATCGGAAAGGGTTGAAAGCGGCTCAGGATCTGTTGTGCTCGGGAGAGGCGCTGCTTGTCTTTCCGGAGGGGACTCGGCAGAAATCCGGACGCCTGGGCCGACCGCTGCCGGGAATGGGAGCGCTCGCCATGGGCGCCGGCGTACCCATTGTGCCGGCCTACATCTCGGGGACGAGGGGCTTCTGGCTGAACTTCGTGCGGCGCGGGAGGCTGTGCGTGCGGTTCGCGAGCGCGGTTTTTCCCGAGACGGAATCGAGCAGAGGGCGATCGTCGGCCGCGCGCCACCTCAGCGATCGAGTGATGGAAGAGATCGGCCGGCTCAAGGCCGCCGCAGAGAGGACATCGTGATGTCCGGTGGACACAAGGCCGCTGGATCGGCGGGGGCTCATCGCGGGTCCAAAGAGAGCGCCGGAGAGCCGTGATGAGCCAGCGAACCGGGAGGATTCTTTTTCGAGAGCTCGTCCGCCCCGGGCAGGGGCCCTGAGATCTTCATGAGAATCGACGTCGTCAAGAACGCGGGTTTTTGCTTTGGTGTGAAGCGGGCCATTCGAATGGCCTCGGAGGCCGCCCATTCGCGCCCGAGGCCCGTTTACACGCTGGGGCCCCTCATCCATAATCCTCAGGTCGTCCGGAAGTTGGCCGATGAGGGCGTGGTGGCCGTGCCGAGTCTGAGCGACGTCGAATCCGGGACCGTCATCGTCCGTTCACACGGGGTCGACCCGAGAATCGTCGATGAGGCCCGACGGCGCGGGATCGAGATCGTGGACGCCACCTGCCCGTTTGTCCAAAACGCACAGCGCTACGCCCGCCTGCTGGGAGAGCGGGGGTACCTGACGGTCGTCGTGGGAGAGGCGTCACATCCGGAGGTTCAGGGGATCCTGGGCCATGCCGGGAAGTCTTCACGCGTGGTGGCCGAGGAAGCGGACGTTGAGCGCCTGGGTGCCCAACCGGCCATCGGGGTCATCGCCCAGACCACCCTCTCGGAGGAATATTTCTCGAAGATCGTCGCACTTCTGGTTGAAAAGACTCGCGAACTTGTGGTATATAACACCATCTGTAGCTCGACCGCCTCGATCCAGGAGGCGACCCGCGAGGTAGCCCGAAAAGCGGATGTGATGGTCGTTGTGGGGGGCCGCAACAGCGCCAACACGACGCGGCTGGCGAGAATCTGCCGGCGCACCGGGCGCCCGACCTACCATATCGAAACCGATTCGGAGCTGAAAACGGAATGGTTCGGCTCTGCGGCGTCGGTGGGGGTGACGGCCGGGGCCTCGACTCCGGAATGGCTCGTTCAGGATGTCGTCAGAGGCCTTGAAAGAATCGCGGGAATGAAGTATGATGTCGGGAGTACCTAGGCTCGGTCCCGTGCCTTGAGGCGGAGCCTAAATCTAATAGAAGAGGGGGAATATCGAGTTGATGCAGGAAACGGATCATCCGGAACAGGAAAAGTCCGCGGATCAGGAACCCGCGGAGCAGGTGAAGCAGGCCGAGGAGAATCCTCCGGCCGAGGAGAACCCTCCAGCCGAGCAAAGTGCTCCAGCCGAGCAAAGTGCTCCGGCGGAGAAGACGGCTCCGGCGGAGAAGACCGCTGCGGCGGAGGAGGGTGAAGAGAAGCGGTTGTCCAAGAAGGGGCGAACCGTCCTCGTCGAACAGGAAGAGTCCGAGTACTCGGACGAAGAAATCGCAGGAATGATGGCGCTCTACGAGGACACCCTCCGGGATATCGAGGAGGGCGAAATCGTCAAGGGTCGCGTTCTCCACGTCGGCGAGTCGGAGGTGCTGGTCGACGTTGGCTTCAAGTCCGAGGGGGCCATCCCCATTTCGGAGTTCTCGGACCCGCCCGAGGTGACGGTGGGCGATGAGATCGAGGTGTTTCTCGAGCGAATGGAGAACCAGGACGGTCTGGTCGTTCTCTCCAAGCAGCGCGCTCACTTCATGCGGGTCTGGGACAAGATCAAGGACGCGTACGATGAGCAGGCCGTTGTGCCGGGCAGGCTGCTCCGACGAATCAAGGGGGGTCTGGTCGTAGACCTGTTCGGTGTGGAGGCGTTTCTCCCGGGCTCGCAGGTGGCGCTGCGCCAGGTACCGAACCTGGACGAGCTCATCGGCCAGATCCTGGAATTCCGGGTGATCAAGTTGAACAAGCGCCGCCGGAACATCGTTGTCTCGCGGCGGGTCGTCCTTGAGGAAGAACGGGCCGTGAAGAAGGCCAAGGTTCTCCAGGAGATCGAGAAGGGCCAGATCCGAGAGGGCGTGGTGAAGAACATCACGGACTTCGGGGCTTTCGTGGATCTCGGGGGGATCGACGGGCTTCTCCATATCACCGACCTGTCCTGGGGCCGCGTGTCGCACCCATCGGAGATGGTGGCGATTGGAGACACCATCAAGGTCAAGGTGCTGGACTTCGATAAGGAGCGCGAACGGATTTCTCTGGGTCTCAAGCAACTGACGCCCTATCCGTGGGAGAACGTGGAAGAGCGCTACCCCGTTGGAAGTCGCGTCCGGGGCAAGGTCGTGAGCATCACCGACTATGGCGCCTTTGTGGAGCTGGAGAAGGGAATCGAAGGCCTGATCCATGTCTCGGAGATGTCGTGGACGCGCCACATTCGCCATCCTTCGAAAGTCGTGGCGGTGGGCGACGTGATTGAGGCCGTGGTGCTCCGGGTGGACCAGGGCAACGAAAAGATCTCGCTGGGGATCAAGCAGATCGAACCGGATCCATGGCTGACGATCGACGAGAAGTACCCCGTGGGTACGCGCTTGTCGGGCAAGGTCCGGAATCTGACCAGCTTCGGAGCCTTCGTGGAGATTGAAGAGGCTATCGACGGTCTGGTTCATATCTCGGATATGTCATGGACGAAGCGAATCAAGCATCCCAGCGAGGTGGTCAAGAAGGGCGATCGCGTGGACGTGCTGGTTCTCAGCGTGGACAAGGAGAACCGGAGGATCTCCCTCGGTCTCAAGCAGGTTCAGGAGAATCCGTGGGAGGAGCTCGTCGAGAAATACGCGCCCGGCGTCGAAGTGAGCGGGCAGATCACTCGACTCCTCGAACGGGGAGTGGTGGTGGATCTTGACGAGCTGGAGGGGTTCGTACCTCTGTCCCAGTTGGCGATCGAGAATCTGGAGAAGCCGGCACTGGCCTTTGCCGAGGGAGACGAACTGCCGCTCAAGGTGATCCGGGCGGATCCACAGAATCGCCGCATTGTACTGAGTGCAAGGGCGTACTTCTCGGGCCGCGGACCGGAGGATCTGGAGACGTTCCGCGCCGCGCATCCGGTGCGAGTGGAAGAACCCGTGCCGGCCGAAGACTCGGGGACGGAACAGGCCAAGGCCGCCGAATCGTACGAGAACGAAACAGTCGGTGAGGCCGCGGCGCCCGAGGGAAAAGAGGACTCCGACAACGGCGATGAGGGCACCCGCGAATCCGGCGGGGAGGCGCCGCCGGCCGCGGGAGCGGAACAGGCGGTCTCAGACCCGGAACGGACGGAGGAGGAAGGCGAGGCGAAAGCAGAGTCCGAGGAGGAGTCGGACACGGAATCGGGCGCGGACGAGAGCAAGACGGTCTCAGACGAGGAGAAGACGCCCGGCGGAGAATCGTCCTAGCGTGTGGCGGGGCCGGGCATGGTGCCGGAGAATCCGCTTGACACGAAGGCCGCGGCCGATAGAGTGTCCCCGTGGACGCTGTGACGCATCTTTGCAAGTCGATGAAAGATGTGGGCGATTAGCTCAGTTGGTTAGAGTGCCTGCTCGACACGCAGGAGGTCACTGGTTCGAGTCCAGTATCGCCCACCACGAGTCCGTGCTTCGATGCAGTCCCGGGGAAGCGTGTTCCGGTCGTCTCGGCGAGGGGCCGGGAGCGGCCCGATGCGGGACTGCTTTTCTTTACGGTTCAGGAGGACGTGAGGGTGAAGAACCTCAAGGTGACCATTAGCGGGCGCGAGTCGGCGACGGTTCCGCCGGGAACCCGGGTCGCCGATCTGTTGGCGGAGAGCGGTGTGAATCTGGACGGTGTGCTGGCCGCCAAGGTCAACGGTCGGCTCATGGATCTTTCGTGCGGTCTTGAGGAGGATTCCGAGGTGGTCCCGGTGTCTTTCGAGAGTCCGGAGGGCCGCCACGTCTACTGGCACAGCGCCGCGCATCTTCTGGCGCAAGCCGTCCTGTCTCTCTACCCCGGAACTCAGCTGGGGTTCGGCCCGGCCACCGAAGATGGTTTCTACTACGATTTTGATTCACCGCACACTTTCGTGCCCGAAGACATGGAGACGATCGAGGCGGAAATGCAGCGGTTGGCCGCGCAGGACTCGGAGATCGAGCGCGTGGAGATGTCGAAAGCCGACGCGGTCGCTCTCATGAAGGGGAAGGGTCAGTCTTACAAGGTGGAACACCTCTCCGATCTGGACACCGAGACCGTCAGCCTATACCGGCAGGACGATTTCGAAGATCTGTGTGCCGGCCCGCACGTTTCCCGATTGGGGTACATCCGGCATCTGAAACTGACGTCGCTGGCAGGGGCTTACTGGAAGGACGCCGAGGGCCGGCCCATGCTCCAGCGGATCTACGGGATTGCCTTCCCGACCTCGGAGGCCTTGCAGGAGCATCTCGACCGTGTGGAAGAGGCGCGCCGGCGCGATCACCGGCGCCTGGGACCGGCACTGGGTGTGTACAGCATGCATCCCGAGGCGGGCGCCGGTCTGGCCTACTGGCATCCGAAGGGAACCCGCGTTCTCGAGCGGATCGAGCGGTTCTGGAAGGAAGAGCATCGGCGTCGGGGGTACGAGCTGGTAAGGACCCCACACATCTCGCGCGGTCACATGTGGGAACAATCGGGACACTTCCAGTTCTACCGGGAGAACATGTTCGTGTTCGATATCGACGACCAGGAGTACGTGCTGAAACCCATGAACTGCGTCGGCCACATTTTGATCTACAAGACGCAGATTCGCAGCTACCGCGATCTTCCGATCCGGTATGCGGAGCTGGGTACCGTGTATCGGTACGAACGGTCCGGGACCCTGCACGGGCTCCTTCGGGTGCGGGGGTTCACGCAGGACGACGCACACATCTTCTGCACGCCCGATCAGATTCGGGACGAGCTGGCGGCCGTTCTCGAACTTGCGCGTTACATGTTGTCGAGTTTCGGCTTCAAGGATTGTTGTGTGGATCTCAGTGTCCGCGATCCCGAAAACCTCGACAAGTACGCCGGTTCGAATGACATGTGGGACACGGCGGAGGCCGCGCTGTGCGACGTCCTGGGCCAATGTGGACAGCCCTTCGAGCGGGCCGAGGGGGAGGCGGTGTTCTACGGGCCGAAGATCGACCTGAAGATGGTGGACGCGCTGGGACATCTCTGGCAGGGGCCCACGATCCAGTTCGATTTCAATCTCCCGGAGCGGCTGGGTGTAACCTATGTCGGTCCGGACGGCGGGCGGCATCCGGTGTACATGATTCACCGCACGGTGATGGGGTCCATGGAGCGGTTTATGGGAGGGCTGGTCGAGCACTACGGCGGAGACTTCCCGCTCTGGCTGGCGCCCGTCCAGGCGCGGGTACTCCCCATTCGAGAGGATCACGTTTCCTTCGCCCAAAGCGTGGTCGACCGGCTCCGGGATCAGAATCTTGAAGTTGACATTGACGCCAGTCATGAGAAAATCGGATATAAGATTAGAAAGGCCGAGACGGAGCATATCCCCTACATGCTGGTCGTGGGGGGGAAGGAAGTCGACTCAGATCAGGTTTCGGTGAGGAAGCGGAAGGTGGGCGACCAGGGACAGGTCCCGGTGGATGTCCTTGCCCGGCGGTTGCTGGAAGAGGTCGCCTCGCGCGAGTAGGTTGTCCGGCGGGTTGCCCGGCTGCGGTCGGGGGGACCCCAAGGGGAGGTGAAGTGCCATTCCCGATCCTAGAGACGTGCGGATCAACCACAGAATTCGCATTCCCGAAGTGCGCGTGGTGGATGCGGACGGCGAATTGATCGGTGTAATGCCGACACAGAAAGCGATGGAGCTCGCCCGTGAGCGGGATCTTGATCTGGTGGAGGTGGCTCCGAGGTCAAGACCGCCCGTGTGCCGAATCATGGATTACGGCAAGTACAAGTATGAACTGAGCAAGCGGGCGAGGAAGGCCAAGAGCCGGCAGCATCAGATCCAGATGAAGGAAATGAGGCTCCGTCCGAAGATTGAGGAGCATGACTACGACTTCAAGGCCAAGAAAGTCAGGACGTTCCTCGAGGAACGGGACAAGGTGCGGGTGACCGTGATTTTTCGCGGGCGGGAAATGACTCACCCGGAACGGGGCGAGAAAATCCTGAAGCGTCTCGTCGAGGATATGTCGGAGGTGGGAGTCCAGGAAGGGCCGATCCGGCGCGAGGGCCGGAACATGGTATTGATGCTGATTCCGAAATCCTCGGGTGGTTCGAAGACCCCGCCGAGCAAGGCGGGGGAGGGCGATGGGAAACCGTCGACCGGAAAGCGGGTTTCCAAGACCTCCGGGGATCGATCGGGAGAGAAGCCCGGCCCCGTGAAAAGCGGCCCCAAACCTCCGGCGGGGGAGGGTCCCCCGCCCGGGCCCGTGGCGAAATAGAAGTCTGAAAACGTGAATACGTGAGAGGGTTGTGCCATGCCAAGAGTCAGGAAAAGTCCGGCATCACGCCGTAGACGCAAGAGGATCCTCAACTCCGCCAAGGGGTACCGGGGCGGGAAGAGCAAGCTCATTCGTACGGCCAGCGAGAGCGTGGACCGAGCGCTCCGCTACGCTTACCGGGACCGCAGGCAGCGCAAGCGCGACTTCCGATCCCTCTGGATCATCCGCATCAACGCCGCCGTGCGCCCCTACGGGTTATCCTACAGTCGGTTCATCGCCGGTCTCAAGCGGGCCAATGTGGGTCTCGACCGCAGAGCACTCGCCGAGATGGCCGTCAACGATCAGCAATCCTTCGGCCGACTCGCGGAACTTGCGGGGAGTTCACTGACGACGGCGAACAACGAGTAGGAGGGTGAGCGGGCTTGCTCGGTTCGGAGGATCTTCTGGAGGAAGCTCGAAAGGACATCGAGGCGGCGCAATCCGCAGCCTCGCTTGAATCTCTCCGTGTGAAATTCCTGGGACGCAAAGGACGGCTGACCGGTCTGCTTCGGAAGGTCAAGGAACTGCCCCCCGAGGATCGACCCGGCGCGGGTGCGGAACTGAACCGGGCGAAGTGCGCCATTCAGGATCTCCTCGCTGAGGCTCTGGAGACCGTAGGAACGGCAGCGCCGAAGCCGAAGGCCGTCTCGGGTATGGACGTGACGCTTCCCGGGCGTCGGAGGTTTCTGGGGCACCGGCACCCGCTGTCGCAGGTGACGGATGAGATTCTCTCGATTTTCTACGGAATGGGATTCTCGGCCGTTGAAGGTCCCGAGGTGGAGGAGGAGTATTACAATTTCGAGGCCCTCAACACGCCCGAGTGGCACCCCTCACGGGACGAGCAGGATTCCTTCTATCTCGGCCCCGGCATCCTTCTGAGAACGCAGACATCGCCCGTACAGATTCGCGTGATGGAGAAAACGAAACCTCCGGTGCGGATCGTGGCTCCGGGCCGGTGTTTCCGCCGGGACGCGCCCGACGCCTCTCACTTCACCAACTTCCATCAGGTCGAGGGGCTCTACGTCGACCGCGACGTCAGCCTGGCGGATCTGAAAGGAGCGCTCACGCACTTCGCCCGCCGGATGTTCGGGCCGGAGCGACGCGTGCGGTTCCGACCCCACTACTTCCCCTTCACGGAGCCGAGCGCCGAGATGGATGTATCGTGCGCCGGATGTGGGGGCGAGGGCTGCCGGGTGTGCAGCGGCAAGGGCTGGCTTGAAATTCTGGGCTGCGGGATGGTTCATCCCAACGTGTTCGAGTGCGTCGGCTTCGACTCCGAGACGTACAACGGCTACGCCTTCGGAATGGGCGTGGAACGCATAGCGATGTTGAAATACGGGATCGGAGACATCCGGCTTTTCTACGAGAACGACGTTGAATTCCTTTCTCAGTTCTAGTCCGGTCGGATTGCGGGCCGGGTCGCCGAATCAGGGTGGCGTGGAATGAAAGTTCTCTTCACTTGGCTTCAGGATTTCGTCGATCTCGATGAATCGCCGGACGTGCTGGCGGAAACCCTGACCGAACTGGGGTTGGAGGTGGAAGGCCTGGTATCGACGGCTTCCCTCTTCGACGGCGTGGTGGTCGGTGAAGTGGTGGAGAGAGAGCCCGCGGGATCCGACGGGCGGCTTCTCCGCTGCCGCGTCGCGGTGGGAGATCGAACCCTGCAGACGATGTGTGGGGATCCCCATCTGAGGATCGGAGTGCGGGTTCCGGTGGCCCTGCCGGGAGCCGTGCTGGAGGGCGGAGACGCGGTGGAAATCGCCGATCTCGGCGGAGAGACGTCCGAGGCCGTTCTCTGCTCGCTCTACGATCTGGGGTTGCGGAGTCTTCAGGACGAAGTGCATGTGTTCGCCGGCAAGCCCCGCCTCGGATCCCCCGTCGCCGGGCTCCTGGAACTGGACGACACGTTGCTGGAGATTGAGCTCACGCCGAACCGAGGGGATTGTCTGAGCGTGGTGGGGTTGGCGCGCGAAATCGCCGCGGCCAAGGGTGTGAGGGTTCGGCTTCCGGATCCTTCTTTCCAGGAGTCCGCCGCTGCCGCGTCCGAACGCGCCCGGATTAAGATCGAGGCAACCGACCTCTGCTCCCGCTACATCGGACGCGTCGTCGAGAACGTGGCTGTCGGTCCGTCGCCCCTCTGGCTGGCGCGCCGGTTGAAGCTGATGGGCATCCGTCCCATCAACAACGTGGTGGACGTGGCCAACTACGTGATGCTGGAGCTGGGACAGCCCCTCCACGCGTTTGACCACCGTTTCCTGAAGCGAGCGCAGATCACCGTCCGGCGGGGAAAACCCGGGGAGACCTTTGAGGCACTGGACGGGACATCGCATCACCTGAATGCGGAAACGCTCGTGATCGCCGACGGCGAAGGCGCCGTGGCGGTCGCGGGCATCATGGGGGGCGCCGGTTCAGGCGTGATGGAGGATACGGAGACGGTTGTCATCGAAAGCGCCCGCTTCGATCCGGTTTCCGTGCGCAGGACGGCGCGCAGAATGGGGATCTCCACGGAAGCGTCCATGAGGTTCGAGCGCGGGATCGACCCGGGGGGAATCGCACGAGCCGCGGACCGGACGGCCGAATTGCTGGCGGAGCTGGCAGGGGGAACCGTTCTCTCGGGAAGAATCGACGCGGGCACGGAGGGCGATCGAGCCAAGACCGTGTCGGTTCGGGTGGCCCGGGCGAACACACATCTGGGACTCTCGCTGACACCTGAAGAGATGGCCGCCCTGCTGCGACGGCTCGAGTTCGAGGTTTCCGAGGAGGACGGCGTGCTTCACGCGGTCTGCCCCAGCCATCGGAACGATGTTTCCCTTGAAGCCGACCTCGTGGAGGAGATCGGGCGTCTCTACGGCTATTCCCGTATCCCGGTTGGAGCCGGCCGGTATGGAGGCGCGCCGCCCCTGAAATCGCACGTGAGCCTCCTGCTGGAGAAGGTGCGGGACGTTCTCTGCGGGTTTGGCCTGGACGAGGCGGTGACCCCTACGCTGATCGAGAGTGGAGAGTCAGTGACCCTCGGGATGGCGTCTGAACAGACCGTGGATTTGCTGAGACTGAAGAACCCTCTCTCCGTCGATCAGTCCGTATTGAGACCCAGCCTGGTCCCGGGACTGCTTGCCTGTGTCCGGCTGAATCGGAATCGGCGGAGGGAAGACGTTCGGCTGTTCGAGATCGGGACCGTTTTCGGCGCGGGGCCGGATGCGAACCGCCCAGCGGAGACCCGGTGTCTTTCGGGAGTGCTCTCGGGGCTCAAGGACCCGGCGTCCTGGGGAACGAAAGGCGGGCCGGTCGATTTCTTCGACCTCAAGGGGCTTGTGGAGGACCTGTTTTGCGGCCTGCGGTTTGCGCCCCCGGACATGAGGCGTTTGGAGTCTCCACTGCTGGACAGCGAGTGTTCGGTCGAATGGGTTCAGGATTCCGGGAGAGTTGGAATCGGGGGTAAACTCGACGCCAAAATTGCCGATTCTGTGGGATTGAAGGAACCCGTGTTTCTGTTTGAACTGATACTTGACAGGATCGTGGACAAGGCTTTAGAATTACAGTCGATTGAGAATGTACCCCGGTATCCGGCCGTCGCTCGAGACTTGGCGGTGGTTGTCGAGGACGCGGTGCCTTTTGTCGAGGTGAGCCGGCGAATCCTTTCGGGCGGGGTGCCGCTTCTGACCGGGGTCCGGCTGTTTGACGTGTATCGGGGCCGGCAGATTCCGGAAGGGAAGAAGAGCTTGGCCTATAGCTTGATCTTCAGATCGGACGAACGTACATTGAAGGACGAAGAGGTCGACGGGAAGCTCGCGCGAATTGTCCAGGTGCTCGAAGACGAGCTGGGCGCGAGTCTTCGCTCGGAGATGTAGTGGGGGGTGGAGAAGCGAGCATGTCAAAGCCGAGCGACGCGGGCGTCCCAAAGGGATCCGTGAGCGGCCTGAAAGCGCTGGAGACGGTAGTCCGCCGGGCGCAGGAATCCATCCGCAGGCTGACTCGGGAAAACGCCGCCCTGAAGAAGCGGGTGAGTGAGCTGAATGCCGAGAAACAAGAATTGGCCGATCGAACAAAAGAGTTGCAAGGGAACGCAAAGAAATCTATGATGTCTCGTGGCCGGAGCAAGCTCGCGACGGCCAAGATTCAAGAGATCATTCGAAGGATTGAACAGGTTGAAACAGAGGGCGAACTGGCCCGGAACGAAGACTAGGAGAATTGCCTGGAGAAAGGCAGTCCCGGTTTCCCGGAAGTGAGGCTGTCTCGAGCTTCTGCGCACGTACTCTAATCGCGCTTGGATCGTAAGATGAGCAAGTCGACGGTTGTGGAAATCCTTGGTCAGGAATACCGTGTAAAGGGTGACAGCGGTGTGGAACGTATTGAGATGGTAGGGCGCTACGTGGATCAGAAAATGCGCCAATTGACCAAGGGAACTTCGCTCGGCTCGTCAACCAAGGTGGCGATTCTGGCCGCCCTGAACATTGCTGATGAACTCTATGAGGAACGGCAGAAGTCGGCCGACATGCTGCGGAAGGTTGATGAGCGGATCCGGAAAGTAACGGCGTCATTGGAGGAATCACTGCAGGAGTGAATGCTCTGGGTTAGGCTCAGTTACTCGAGGACGCCACAATAGAGGCGTCCGGGGACGAGTCCCTATTCTGGTTTCGTGGCGAATTTCGCCGGGGAACAGGAATAGGGATTTGTGTTTTTTGGTAGATATCAAACACTCTTTATCATCGCAATGTAGATGGAGCGAGTGGCGCTCAGGAAAGGGGTGGTCCTGATATGTCAGGTCTACTTCTCGTCGAGATTCTGGTCGCGATCGCTGCTGCAGGTCTGTTTTTCTACCTTGGTTGGTTCGTTCACCGCAGGGTGGGGGAGGCCAACCTTCTCAGCACGGAAAAACAGGCCGAGAAGCTGATCGCTGAGGCGAAGAAGGAAGCCGATACCTACCGCCGGGAGGCGTCCCTCCAGGCGAAGAACGAGTGGTATCAGGCCAAGGAGAAATTCGAAAAGGAAACCCAAGAAAAGCGAGTGGAACTCCAGGGGCTGGAGAAGGCCTTCTCCGAGCGGGAGGCCAATCTCAATCGCAAGGTGGACGTCCTGGACAAGAAAGAGAAGACGCTGGCCGTCAAGGATCGCGAGCTGGATGATCGAGAGCGGGGCGTAGAGGAAAAGAGCGCCGGCCTGGATCAGTTGATCCTGGAGCAGAACTCCAAGTTGGAGCGAATCGCGGGTCTCACGCAGGAGGAGGCCAAGCGAATGCTGATCGCCAACATGGAGAACGAGGCTCGGAGGGACTCGCAGCGGATGCTGCGCGAGGTGCGAGAAGAGACCCAGCGAAGGGCCAGCAAGGAATCCGCTTCCATCCTGAGTCTGGCGATCCAGCGGTGCGCGGCGGACCATGCGGTGGAATCCACGGTGTCGGTGGTTTCTCTTCCGAATGACGAGATGAAGGGCCGGATCATCGGACGGGAGGGGCGAAACATCCGAGCGTTCGAAACCGCTACCGGTGTGGACGTCATTATCGACGACACGCCCGAAGCGGTGATTCTCTCCGGATTCGATCCCATCCGCCGCGAGACGGCCCGCATTGCGCTGGCTCGGCTGATCACCGACGGGCGCATTCATCCCGGGCGAATCGAAGAAACGGTCGCCAAGGTTCAGAAGGAGATGGATGAGACCATCCTGGAGGCCGGCGAGGTGGCCGCCATGGAGGCGGGGGTCCCGGGTCTTCACACGGAGCTGGTTCGGCTCATGGGGCGACTCCGGTACCGCACGTCGTACGGGCAGAATGTTCTTCAACACTCGAAGGAGGTTTCCCACCTTGCAGGCGTGATGGCGGCCGAGCTGAAATTGGATGGACGTTTGGCCCGCCGGGTCGGGTTACTGCACGACATCGGCAAGGCCGTCGACCACGAGTCGGAGGGTACGCACGCGGAGATCGGCTCGGACCTGGCCTCCAAGTTCGGAGAACCTCCGGTGGTGGTCGACGGGATCCGCTATCATCACGAAGATGCCACCCAGCGCCCCGACTCTTTCATTGCGACGCTGGTGCAGGCGGCGGACGCCGTGTCTTCGGCCCGCCCGGGTGCGCGCCGGGAGACCCTCGAGACCTACATCAAGCGGCTTCAGAATCTGGAGCATGTTGCGGATTCTTTCCCGGGGGTCACGAAGTCCTTCGCCATCCAGGCCGGCCGTGAGATTCGAATCATGGTGGAGCACAAAGAGGTCAGCGACCAGCATGCGGAGGAGTTGGCCCAGGAGATCGCCCGGCGCATTGAGTCCGAGCTGGAATATCCGGGGCAGATCAAGGTTCTGGTGATCCGGGAGATGAGGGCCGTGGGCTACGCGAAGTAGGGGGGGACGTGAGCGACACGTTGAGTGTCCTCTTCATCTCCGATATCGTAGGGCGGCCCGGACGGGCGGCGGTGCGGGAATGGGTGCCCCGACTTCGCAAACGGTTCGACGTCGATCTCTGTATTGCCAACGGCGAGAACGCGGCGGGCGGGTTTGGGCTCACGCCTCACACCGCGGGTGAATTGCTCGCAAGGGGCATCGACGTCATCACCTCGGGCAACCATATCTGGGATCGCAGAGAAATCCTTCCCCTTCTGGAAGAGGACGGTCGAATTCTTCGGCCCGCCAACTACCCGTCGGGCGCTCCCGGGCGTGGATTCACGGTGCGGACCCTCGAGAGGGGGGAAAAGGTCGCCGTCGTGTCTCTCCAGGGCCGTGTGTTCATGGGAGAATCGGACTGCCCCTTCCGAACGGCCGACGAGCTGGTCGAAGATCTCCGTCGAACGACCCCCCTGATCGTGGTCGATTTCCACGCGGAGGCGACCAGCGAGAAAATCGCGCTGGGATGGTTTCTGGACGGACGGGTGAGCGCCGTCATCGGCACGCACACGCACGTGCAGACGGCGGACGAGCGCATTCTGCCCGGGGGAACGGCCTATCTTACGGACGCGGGAATGACGGGCCCGTTCGATTCAATCATCGGTACGGTCAAGCAAGCGGCCCTGGGACGATTCCTGACGCAGGTGCCGGCCCGCTTCGACGTTGCCGACGGAGATGTCCGCCTCTCGGGAGTCGTGCTGACACTCGATCCGGATACGGGAAGAGCGGTCGGCATTGAAAGGTTGCGCGAATCCCTGTCGGGCGCGCCCGGCGGTCGGAGAACGCAGCGTGTCATCCGCGAGGCGGAGCGGGAGCCCCCTGAGGAGGAGTGATGCCCGGAAAGATCCTGAAGGGTCGAGATCTGGCGGACCGAATTGAGAAGCGTGTGGCCGATGAGGTGGATCGAATGCGGTCCCGGTCCCGGGCGCCGGCTCTGACGGTGATCCTGGTGGGGAACGACCCCGCCTCCGAGGTGTACGTGCGGATGAAGCAGCGAGCCTGCGAACGAGTCGGAATCACTCTGGACTTGGCGCGGCTCCCGGCCACTTGCGAGGAGGCCGAGATTCTGGGCCGTGTGGATGCTGCGAACCGGGATGAAGCAATCGACGGGATCCTGATTCAGCTTCCTCTCCCCAAGGGCGTGGATGAGAACCGGGTTGTGGAATCCGTTCTGCCTGAGAAGGACGTCGACGGTTTTCATCCCGTGAGTCTGGGGAAACTCATGCACGGCCGCCCCGATTTCATTCCCTGCACGGCTGCCGGCATCGTCGAGATCTTGAAGGACGCGCGCATCCCCATCGAGGGACGGCGGATCGTGATTGTCGGCCGGAGCATCGTGGTGGGTCTCCCGCTGGCGAACCTCCTGCTTCGCAAGAGCGAGGACGGCAACGCCACCGTGACCGTCTGCCACTCTCGGACGCCCGATCTCGGTGCCGTGACGCGGCAGGCCGAGATTCTGGTCGTGGCCGCCGGCCGGGCCGGGCTCGTCACGGGCGAGATGGTGTCGGAGGGGGCCGTGGTCATCGACGTGGGGGTCAACCGGATGCCCGATGAGACGGCGAAGCGGGGCTACCGGCTTGTCGGAGACGCGGATTTCGAATCGGTCTCGGCCAAAGCTTCCGCGATGACTCCCGTTCCCGGCGGCGTGGGGCCGCTGACCGTGTCGATGCTGCTGGAGAACACGCTTCTGGCGGCTCGGCTGAGACAGGAGAAGGCGGACCGTGCGGGGACTCCAGGAAGATAAGGTCTACAGCGTCAGCGAGATCAACGGGCTCGTGCGCAATCTCGTCGAGGACGCATTTCCCTCCGTCTGGGTGGAAGGCGAGATCGCCAATTACGTTCGCCACTCCTCGGGCCACCTGTACTTCTCTCTTAGGGATGAACAGGGACAGCTTCGTGCGGTCATGTTTCGGGGCCGCAACCGATACCTGCGGTTCGAACCGGAGAATGGTCTGGGTGTACTGGCCCGCGGCGCCCTGAGTGTCTACGAACGAGGCGGTCAATACCAGATCATCGTGGACGTCCTGCAGCCGGCGGGCGTAGGTGCATTGGAACTGGCCTTTCAGCAGATCCGCTCCAGGCTGGAAGGCGAAGGGCTGTTCGATCCGGCCCACAAGACATCCATCCCCAAGTTTCCGCAGCGTGTGGGCGTGGTGACGTCCCCGACGGGGGCGGCGATTCGCGACATCGTTCAGGTCATCGGCCGCCGGGCCCCCTGGATTCAGGTGATCGTGCGCCCGACGCGCGTCCAGGGAGAGGGGGCGGCGGCGGACATCTCATGTGCGGTCGACGAGTTCAACGAGTACGGTGGGGTAGAGGTCCTTATTGTGGGGCGGGGTGGCGGCTCGGCCGAAGACCTCTGGCCGTTCAATGAGGAGACGGTGGCGCGGAGCATCTTCCGGTCTCGAATCCCGATCATCTCCGCCGTCGGGCATGAAATCGACCACAGCATTGCGGACCTGGTCGCCGATCTCCGAGCGCCCACACCCTCGGCGGCCGCGGAATTGGTCGCGCCGGATCGGCGGTCTCTGGACCGTGAGCTGCGGCGTCTTCGACGGCGCCAGGCCGTAGCGATGGTCCGCCGGGTGAGGCACGCGGAACGCGAGTTTCGAATGGTGGCGGGCCGCTGGACGTCGCTGAACTTGGGGACGGCGATTGCCCAGCGGCATCAGCGGGTCGACGAGCTGCTGAACCGGCTGGCTCGATCGGTGAGTCACCGGCTGGACGTTCACCGGCGCGATGTCGGAGCCCTGGCCTCGCGGCTGAACGGCGTGAGCCCGCTGGCTGTGCTGGCGCGGGGCTACTGTCTGTGCCGAAGACGTCCGGACATGGAGATGATCACGCGGGCCGGGGCTCTGGCCCGGGAAGACGAAGTCGTACTGACGTTTCATGAGGGAGAGGCGGTCTGCTCCGTAGGGGAGATTCGCACATCCCGGGAAGGCTGACCATGCCGAAGAAGATAACCTTCGAGGCGGCGCTCCAGGAGCTTGAGAGGACGGTCGACGCGCTCGAGGCGGGCGACTTGAGCCTCGAGGAATCCATGGCGAAGTTCGAGGAAGGCGTGAAGTTGGCGAGCCAGTGTGCGGAGCTGCTGAGTGCGGCGGAGACCAACGTCCAGAAGTTGATCAAGCGAGCGGACGACGCCTTCGACGTGGCGGCGCTCGACGGGTCGGAGGAGGATACCCCCGGTGGGCAAGAGTCCTGAAGCGCCGATCGATGCCCTGGGCGCAATGCGCGCTCGCGTGGATGCCGAGCTGGACCGGGTGTTGAGATCCGCGGAACCCCGGGAGGCGCGTTTGGTCGAAGCCATGCGCCACAGCGTTCTCTCCGGCGGCAAGCGAATTCGGCCCATCTTGTGTCTCGCGTCGTTTGAGGCCGCGGGCGGCGAGGGGGACGATGCGATACACGCCGCCGTGGCGCTGGAGCTCATCCACGCATACTCGCTCGTTCACGACGATCTTCCCTGCATGGATGACGATTCCGTGCGACGCGGCAAACCGACGACGCACCGCGTGTATGGGGAGGGCATGGCGGTGCTGGTGGGAGATGCCCTTCTGACCTTGGCTTTCGATGTGCTGGCGCGTGAACCCGAGGGCTCCACCGTACTGCGGGAGAGCCGGCTGGAGGTCCTGAGAAAAATCTCACACGCGGCCGGCATCCATGGTATCATCGGGGGCCAGGTTGCGGACCTGGCGGCGGCGACGACTCCCGGAGATGCCGCGATGATCGAGTATGTGCACACGCACAAGACGGGGGCGTTGATTGCCGCGGCGGTCTGGGCCGGCGCCCGCCTCGGTACGGACGATCCCGATGTGTTGCTCAGGTTCGCCCGCTTCGGGGAGAAGGCGGGGTTTGCGTTTCAGGTTGTGGATGATATTCTGGACTACGGGGAGCGGCCGGATGAGCCGGCAAGCTACGTGGGTTGCCACGGGCTCGAGCGGGCGCGAGAGAGAGCCGAACGCCTCATCAAAGAGGGCAAGGCCGAGCTCGCCCCCCTGGGTCATCGGGCGCAGCTTCTCTGGAAGATCGCCGATTTCATCGTGGCGCGAGCGGACTAGAATGAGCGGGTGGATTCGGTTCGTCCCGGAGCGGGCCGAGCGAACTCCCCGACAAAGAGGTTGGTCGTATGGACGAGTCGATCCTATCTCGAGTGTCTTCCCCGGATGTTCTGAGGCGGCTGTCTTTCGAGGAGTTAAGGCAGCTGGCGGATGAGCTTCGAGAGCACATTATCTCGGTTGTCTCCAAGAACGGAGGTCACCTGGCCCCGAGTCTGGGTGTCGTCGAGCTGACACTGGCGCTTCACTACTGCTTTGATTCACCACGCGACAGAATCATCTGGGACGTGGGGCACCAGGCATACGCGCACAAGATTCTTACGGGAAGACGGGACGAGTTCGAAACGTTGAGGACCGGGGGAGGATTGAGCGGTTTCCCGAAGCGTTCGGAAAGCCCCCACGACATCTTTGGAACGGGGCATGCCAGCACGTCCATTTCTGCGGCCCTCGGGCTTGCCGCGGCTCGCGACCTTCGGGGGGAGAAACACTCGGTGATCGCCGTCATCGGGGACGGCGCGTTGACCGGGGGGATGTCCTTCGAAGCGCTGAACCACGCCGGTGATCTGGGTCGGGACCTGATCGTGATCCTCAACGACAACCGAATGTCCATTTCGCCCAACGTAGGTGCGATCTCACGCTACCTGACGAGACTGGTGACGACCCCCGTGTACATCCGCTTCGAGGCGGATGTCTGGGAGCTACTGGCGAAAATGGGAGCCATCGGCGGGAAAGGGCAGGTGTTGGCCCGCAGGATCAAGCAGGGACTCAAGAACCTTGTGGTCCCGAACATTCTTTTCGAGGAAATGGGATTTCGGTATTTCGGCCCCGTCGATGGTCATGAGGTCGGCGATCTGATCACGACGCTGACGTCGGTCCAGGACCTCTCGGGCCCGCTCCTGGTGCACGTCATCACGCAGAAGGGCAAAGGGTACCGTCACGCCGAGGAAGATGCCTCGCGGTTCCACGGGATCGGATCCTTCAACAAGAAAACGGGGACCGCCAACAGCCGGCCGCGACATCCGTCCTACACAGAGGTTTTCGGGACCACGCTGGTCGCGTTGGCGGAGGATCGACCGGACGTGGTGGCCATCAGCGCGGCGATGCCCGACGGCACGGGACTCATCCCGTTTCAGAAGCGGTTTCCCGAACGTTTCTTCGACGTGGGCATCGCGGAACAGCACGCGGTGACCTTTGCCGCCGGCCTGGCCGTCGGAGGCCGGAAACCGGTGGTGGCCATCTACTCGACGTTTCTCCAGCGTGCCTTCGACCAGATTGTCCACGACGTGTGCCTTCAGAATCTGAACATCTGCTTCTGCCTGGACCGGGCGGGGCTGGTCGGGGAGGATGGACCCACCCATCACGGGTGTTTTGACCTGGGGTACCTGTGTCAGCTGCCGCACATGGTGGTGATGGCGCCGAAGGACGAGAGCGAGCTTCGCCACATGATGCGGACGATGCTGGACTACGAGGACGGGCCCATCGCCGTGCGGTATCCTCGCGACGCGGGGCAGGGGACGCGTCTGCATGAGGTTCTCACCCCGATCCCGATCGGCAGGGGAGATCTTGTGAGAGACGGGGACGATGTCGCGTTGGTGGCCATCGGATCCATGGTGGCACCGGCGATGGAGGCGGCCGAGATGCTGAGCCACAGGGGAATCGAGGCGGCCGTCCTGAACGCGCGGTTTGCCAAACCCATCGATGAGGCCGAGATCCTCCGACTTGCCAGGCGGACGGGCCGCGTCGTGACGCTGGAAGAGAACGCGCTCTGGGGCGGATTCGGATCATCGGTCTCGGAGTTGCTCCACAGGGAGAATCTGGAGGAGGTTGGGTTTCGTCGAATGGGTGTTCCGGACCGGTTTGTTTCCCACGGGAGGCGAGCGAGTCTATTGGCGGCCGCGGGTCTGGACGTCCCGGCGGTCCTGGCAGTGGTCGAGGGGCTCGTCTCGGGAGCCGGCCGCAAGCGAGTACCGAGCGAAACCTCCGGAATGGCAGGCGGGTCGCAGGCGGGATGAAAAACCGGGGATGTGCTTGAAGGGGCGCCGACATGGGTGAGCGCGGGAAGGGAATGCTCGAGCGCATCGGGATCTGGGGCAACACGTCCAAGCCGGCGGTGAAGGCCGTCGCTCAGGAACTCGTTGACTGGCTCGACACGCGGAAGCGCCGGGCGGTGCTGGCGGAACCGCTGGCCGAGTTTCTCGGGCGGCCCGGGAGTGGTGTCCCGGAGGATGAGTTGGGCGGCGCGGTGGACGTGCTGGTTTCGCTGGGCGGAGACGGTTCTCTCCTGCACTCCGCCAGATTGGTGAGCGGCGTCGGCGTGCCGATTCTTGGCGTCAACCTGGGACGACTCGGATTCCTGGCGGAGATTTCCCACGATGCTCTGCCTGCGGCCATGGAGAAGGTTCTGCAGGGTCATTACCAGGTCGAAGACCGGATGAACCTGGAGGCGACGCTCATTCGGGGAGGGGAACCGGCGGCGCGATTCCTGGCCCTCAACGACGTGGTCGTCGACCGGGGCGCGTCCCCGAGAGTGCTGGAGTTCGAGGTCCGAATCGAAGGGGTTCCGGTTACCAGATACACGGGTGACGGCGTGATTCTATCGACGCCGACCGGTTCGACGGGACACTCACTCTCGGCCGGCGGTCCGGTGGTGAACCCCAGGGCTCGAGCCATGATCCTCACCCCCATGTGCGCCCACAGCCTGGCTGCGCGGACCATCATCGTCTCCGAGGAGGAAGTCGCGGAGATCGAAATCCATACTGCGGGGCGGGAAGCGCAGATGGCGGTGGACGGCCAGATCGGGCACGCCATCCAGAATGAAGACCGCCTCGTGGGAAGAGCCGCCGCAGAAGTGACTCGGCTTGTGCGTCTGAACGATACGTCCTTCTACGAAATCCTGCGAACGAAATTCCGCTGGGGAAGTCCCCACATGGGTGGGGATGAGTAGGAATCGTTGCCCATGTTGCGCGATCTAGCGGTCAAAGACTTCGCCCTGGTCGACGACCTCCGTGTCGCTTTCGGCCCGGGTCTGAACGTGCTGACGGGAGAAACGGGCGCGGGCAAGTCGATTTTGGTCGACGCGATCGCGCTGGCCGTGGGAGAGCGGGCTTCTTCGGAGTCGGTTCGATCGGGATGCGATCGGGCGGTCGTGGAGGCGGTGTTCGAGGTCAAGCCGGGGGGGAGCATTCAGGGGATTCTCGAGAGAATGGGATTGGAGCCGGCCGAGGAGTTCGTGGTCAGACGGGAAATCACGGTGGGGGGACGGAACCGCTGCTACCTGAACGGGGCGGCGGGAAATCTGGGAATGCTGAAGACCCTGGGGGACCAGCTGGTCGACATCCACGGGCAGCATGAACACCAGTCTCTCCTTCACCCGGAACGGCACGTGTTTTTTCTGGACGCGTTTCTCGGGCTCACGGACGCGCGAGCCGTGTACCGGAGAGCCTTCCGGGAATGGCGCGGCGCCGAAGAAGCGCTCGACCGTCTACGGGAGTCGTTGAAGACGGCCGGGGAACGGGCCGACTATCTTCGATTTGCGTGCGCGGAAATCGAGCGTGCTCAACTGTCCGCGGGAGAAGACGAAGCCCTGGAAGCGGAACGCCGGATTCTGGCGAATGCGGAGAAACTGGTCCTCTCCGTGGATGCGGCCAACAGCGTGCTCTTCGAGGCCGAGAGTTCGGCGCTCGACGGCCTGGGACGGGCCCGCAGATCACTCGAGGACGTGGGCCGCTACGATCCGGAGATGATCCCCCTGGTGGAGTCTCTGGAGCGGGCCATCGCGGAAGTGCAGGATGTGGGCCGGAGTCTTCGGGCGTACCGCGAGCGCGTCGAGGATCGGCCCGAACGCCTGGAAGAGATCCACGATCGTCTAGCCCTTCTGGATCGACTGAAACGGCGCCACCGGGCGTCGGTCGAGGAGATCCTCACCCGCCATCGCGAGTTGGCATCGGAGCTGGCCGCGCTCGACGATTCCGAGAGTTCCCTCGGAGACATGGAGGACCGGCTCGCCCGAGCGCGGAAAGCGGTGCTGCGGACGGGCCGGGATCTCCTTCGATCCCGCGCGGCGGGCGCCTCCCGCTTGGGCGCGGCCGTGGCGGTTGTGTTGGATCATCTGGAGATGAAGGGTGCCCGGTTCGGAATTGCTTTCGAGGGAGAGGCGGGCGATTCGGACGATGATCTCCTGGGCGCCGCGGACCCCGATGGTCTGGGACGTCTGGAATTTCTGATGTCGGCCAACCCGGGAGAGCCCCTCAAACCATTAGCCAGAATCGCCTCGGGCGGCGAAATCAGCCGGATCATGCTGGCGCTCAAGAGTGTGCTGGTGGACGGGGACCAGGTGGGAACCTTGGTATTCGACGAGATCGACATCGGCATCGGGGGAGAGGCGGCGAAGACGCTGGGGGTGAAGCTGAAGGAGCTGAGCCGTGTGAGGCAGGTGTTCTGCGTGACGCATCTGTCGCAGATCGCCGGCCTGGCGAATCGCCACTACGCCGTGGAAAAGGCGACGCGGGGGGGCAGAACGAGCACGCGGGTTCGGCTCCTGAAAGACGAAGAGCGAGTCGGAGAAGTGGCCCGCATGATCGCCGGTACTCGTCCCTCGGAGACGGCACGGGAACATGCCAGAGAGCTGATCGCGTCGGGCGAGGCGCGGGGACGCTCGCGCCGGACGGACGGCCGGGAGCGCACGTGAGATCGAGTGGGGGCAGCGGCGCGGGGGCGCGAGCGTGGGCGCGGAGGGTGCCGAACGCGATCTCGATATTTCGGGGCTTGCTCGCTCTGCCGATCCTATACTATACTGTGTCGGCCGGGGAACACGATTGGATCGTGGCGCTGAGTCTTCTGGGGCTCGCCGCGTTGAGCGACGCTCTGGACGGCTGGTTGGCTCGAAGGCTCGACGCCCAATCGGAACTGGGCCGAATTCTGGATCCCCTGGCGGACAAGGTGGTTGTGGGAGGTGTGGCGGCGGCCCTCTGGGCCGGGAATCGAATCCCGGGTTGGCTGGCCGCCGCGATCATCGGCCGTGACGCGGCCATCCTGGTGTTGGCCTTCCTGATGCGGCGGCGCCTCGGACACATGCCGAAGGCCAATGTCGTGGGGAAGATCGCTGTTGGGGTCCTCGTGTTCACTCTCGCAGCGTATCTTGCGAGAGCCGACCGCGTGGCCGGCGCGCTGAAGTGGATCGCCGCGGGGGCGCTAACGGCATCGGCTGTTTCGTACGGTCACCGGCTCGTGCGTATGCTGAGGGGGCCGACAAGAGAGAATCCGAGCGGGGTGCGCCCATAGCTCAGTCCGGATAGAGCGTCTGCCTCCGGAGCAGAAGGCCGCAGGTTCGAATCCTGCTGGGCGTACCAGGACATAGCGAGAGGAGCCGGAATGTTCCGGCTCCTCTCGCGCGTGGATCTACGTTCACGAGACGAGGGTGACTTCCTCTTCCTTCG
>Ga0180431_10001887_pt1 | contig 28525 bp, 26 predicted proteins | sample SS_ome_11_FD_132459 | JGI IMG/M metagenome (GOLD analysis project Ga0180431, IMG submission 132459) | Hypersaline lake sediment archaeal communities from the Salton Sea, California, USA - SS_1_MS_1 metaG | ecosystem: Environmental > Aquatic > Non-marine Saline and Alkaline > Hypersaline >... | reverse complement strand
GTCATCCTCGAGCGGCTTCAGGTAGTTGAAGCCCGAGGGGTTTGCCCAATCAGTGCAGTTGATAACGATTGCATGTTCTTGATCGTGCAGTCGGATTTCATCGACTGCGCGTTGCGCCAATGAATGCCATTCGTCCGCGAGCTTCTGTCCGCCGTACGCGGCGTGAGGCTCATTGAGCAGTTCGTAGGCGTAGATTACGTTGCCGCGATCAGCGTAGCGTTTTGCCATCAAGCCCCAGAACTTCACGAAGGAACTCTGATACTCGGGGCTCTGCCAGATCCGCATTGTCGCCAAGTTGTTCAGATATCCGTAGCCCATCCACTGGTGCAAATCGATGCTCACGCGTATGCCATGCGTCTCGCAGTCATCAAGGAACCGATCAAGTCTCTCCCAATGCGATTCAGGGAATGCTGTCTGCGCATTGGGGCTGGGCACGAAGTATCCCCAGTCCCCGGCCATGTACAAGCAGACTCGGACGAGATTCGCGTTCCATTCCCTTGCCAAGTACTCGATGTCGATTGGGTGCGCCATCTCCAGTGCCATGTTGACACCTCGGTACTCGGTCGAGGCGCAAGCAGCAACCGAACATGTTAGGAAGAGGACAGCGGAAAGCACAGCAAGGAATCGAGTCATGGGACCTCCTTGTGCGTAAGTCTACAGGAAGTGAATCGAGACGGGGAAGGGAGAGCTCTGGAGCAGCTTCAGAATAGCGTTTTGGAGCCTGGGGGACTGAATGTAGAACGCGTTCGTACATGGCTGCATGGTGAGCGATGTCCTCTGCGCAAAGGGCGTGTTTGGAGGACATCCAGTTGGAGACTGGCAATACGTGATGTCAGCTTCTAGGTGAGGCCTGCTCATCACAACCAGTTCCGGCACTATGCCTGTAGCAGGTCTTGGGCGAAGGTCACTGGCAGTCTAGACTAACTCTCAAGGTGAACTCCAATTGGTGGGGCAGGTCATAGGCAGTGTCAGTCAATGACCAACTCGATGACGACTGGCAGGTGGTCAGATAGGCGATACAGCTCGTCCTTCTCCATATCGATCTCTAGTTCCTGTGCCGCAGGAAGAAGACCAGAGGGGACCCAGGCCTGCTCGTACCCCGCCTCCTCATAAGCCACCAGGCTCCAGCCCGCTTGCTCGAGCAACTGCCCGGGCTTGATTCTCCATGCATCCGGCCTTCCGAGACAACATGAAGGACACTCTGCGCAGCGAAGCAGCTCCTGAATCTTGAAGTTGAGATCCCCTACCAGGACAGCCAGTCCCTCCGAGTACGGCTCCATTTGCTCTATGAGTCTCTTGGCTTCCTGTTGCCGTACCCAGTCGCTATTGAAATCAGGCCGCTCTCCTATGAAATGCGTGTTGAATACATGTAGAATATCCCTAGAGTCTAGTTGTATTCCAGCGTGCATGGCTCCGGTGACGAACAAGTCAGGCCAGTTTTCCGCACTTACGATCTCGAAGCGACTGAACAACACGAGGGAAGAACACCCATCCTCGTTAGGCGGTGATGCGAAATACGGCAGCCCAAGTTTGCTGCCGACAGATTCCAGTGGAGGCCAGTTGTGTTCCCACTCCCAAGCTTCTTGAATGGCCAAGATATCAGGATTGACACCGACGATGAGATCGATGATCTCGTCTAGTCGATACCAATCGTGACTGTAGTCATCTGTTGGCATCCCCGCATCCAGAATGTTGTAGGTCATGATCACAACGCGAGTCTTGGAGAGGCTGGTAACAGCCATGCCAGTGCACACTGCCAGAACAACGATCAAGGCGAGACTGCATTTCGCCATGGCTCTCTTTCCCATTGCTGACCACCTTTCAGCGATTGACGTGGTAGGATCGTCAGTTTGTCATCGAAGAAGTAGGGCTTGTTCTTCCGGCCTGACCAGCCCCCACTGGCGACCGACGTCTAGAGGAGTTTAGTCAAGCTCCTCCTTGAAGACGAGTTGACCTTCGCTCGTGAATCCGGCCTGACCATGATGTCAGAACCGATATGGACTGACATAGGGAGGAGGAAGGCGCGCATGCAAACGACGAGGCTCTTGCAGACCTAGACAGGAATGACAGTTTGGAGCCTGGGGGACTGATTCTAGAACGTGTGTGGCATCGTGGTGATGAGCATCTCTGTCTGACTTGCCGCACGGACTGGAACGTCAATTGGCGCAGTGCTTCGGGAGACGGAGCTGTCCTGCCAGCCGCACCATGACGTCCGGTTCCGACGCGCCGCTTGGGAAGGACTGGAAGCGAAGGCGGATTGCCTGTGGATGAACCGGCAGGTACTCTGACTGTTGACTGGAGGGGAGGAGAAATGAGCGCAAGACGTTGCTTGATGGTTGTTGCTGCAGCAGTTTCGTTGAGTCTGCCTCTGCTTGTCGGCCAGGCTCAACAGGCGACGAGTATCGCGGGAGCTGTTGTCTCGTTTGATGACGCCTTCGGAAGCGTCATCACTAACATCAGCCAAGAGGAGCTCGACGCATTGGGAGCTGAGGTTGGAGATTGGATCGAGATCACACTGTCCGGCCAAACGTTGGAGATGCCCGTCGTATCCGGCATATTCCCAGACCTTCCACAGTCTCTACCAGGCCTCATCGTGTTCGGGGATGCCTACATCGTGGGGTGGTACACAAACATCGCGGAAACGTACCGCGTCGCTCTGGGGGATGACATAACGGTCAGGCTGTTGGAGAAGGAGCGGTACCTGCATGAGTTGGAAGCACGCGAAGTGGATCGTGTCGAGACACGGGGGGAGTGTGACACAGACGAGGAGTACGCCAACTTCGGAGAGATTGAGTACGGAGACGTGGCGAGCGGTGTACTCTTCAGGTCGTCTCATCCGGCTGACGGTTCCGACAGATCCGACTATGCGCACTCTCTGATGGTCTCGGCAGGCGTTCGCACGATCATCAACGTTGGCTCCTACTGGAACGACCCGCAGCTGGCATTCGACAACAGCAGCTACTACAGAGACCGCGGAGACTCCGGGAGTGTTCTCGCGACGAACGTCGGGCTGGCTGTGACGTGGGATCACTTCAAGAGAGAGATTGCGAGGGTAGTACGCTTCATTATTGCCAACGAGCCCCCATACCTCATCCATTGCCAGATTGGCCAGGATCGGACAGGGATGACGATTGCGATTCTTGAAGCGCTTTCTGGCGCCACTCTTCCTGATCTGATCAACGACTACGCGCTGACATTCCGCAACTACTACGAAATTGAATACGGCCGCATGCTCTACTTCGAGGTCGTGGAGCAGCTTCTCAGCAAACTGCGAGAGATGAACGACGGGCGAGTTGTGACATCCCACAATCTGAGGTCAGTGGTCGAGCTATACCTGATGAATGAAGTTGGGCTAAGCGAATCAGAGTTGGCTCTTCTGCATCGGCGTCTCGTGACTGAGCTGTAGACGTCCGAAGCCCCCATCCGACTGTTCGCTATTCGGGTGTTGGTGGCTGCGTGTGAGTCTGTTTCGGCGTGCGCTTTGCCTCGAGTTCGCCCAGACACCGAGCCGAGACTGACTCGGACCGATGCCTATGGAGAACGAAGGGCACGCGGTCATCGTAGTTCTCCGAGACCAGCCCAGGAAGGGCGTTTTGGAGCCTGGGGGATTCGAACCCCTGACCTCTTGCATGCCATGCATGAGGTCGCCCAGCTGAGCTAAGGCCCTACAGTCTCAGTGACTCGAAGGGAGCGGCTTGTGCTCACCCGCAAACGCTGGCTCTGTTGCTGGGCTTCTGGACGGCGTCTTGCACTCGAACGTTCTAGCGGCTGCCTGCTCCGCGTTCTCCGAGCCATCGCTCCAGCTCGGTTCGCAGGGTTTGCGCTTCTCCGATGGCCTCTTCGGCTTGGCGAACCGTGACATGAATGCCGCCCGTGTAGAGATCTTTGTTGCGAAGGTTGCGCAGCATTTGGAAGTAGTCGACACGATCATCCGAGATTCCGAGCGTATCACTCAGAGACTCCAAGGCGACGACATGGTGCCCGCGGCGGTCGGTTGGCCGCAGACCGTTCACCCGCAATCCGACCAGAGCGCAGTTGAGGATTGCATGGTATGCCTGCAGCAGCCTGGTCTCCGGGTGGTTGGCCTCGTTTCCAGCGTCCTCCAGTCGGCGGCCAACCGCCCCGAGGAGCCGCGTGACCTCTCCGGGTGCTTCAGGTTCTCGCCGCACTTCATCACGAAGCAGCATTTCCGCCAGGCTCATGCGTTTCCTCCGATGACACCGATGCGAGGTCCGTTGTGAACACGGGAGACGAATGAGTCTTCTGTACGAAGCGCAGCCGCATACTCGTCGGACGCGTAGGATGTTGGATTGACGACGCGGCGGAGTGTTCGCCCCGCCGCACGGATCGCTGAGCTGACCTCGCGGAGTGACACAGCGCCCACAATCATGAGATCGACATCGCTGTCCGGCCGCACCTCGCCGCGCGCGAAGCTGCCGTAGATGTAGGCGAGATCGATGCGGTCGGCGAACGGCTCGAGCGCCTCGCGCAGCACACCAGCCAGGCCGACCGTCTTGCGGACGATCGATCGCAACTCGTCGTAGATTGGGCACTCCGGGTTCAGGCGATAGATGATCTGGTTGCCAACTTGTGTGGATGCGAGAATGCCGGCATCTCGCAACGCATGAAGCTCGCGTGCCAAACCATGCTTGTTCAAGCCGCTACGGCGCTCAAGCTCGCGCAGGTGGAACCCGTCCTCCGTGTCGGCGAGCCACCGCAGTACGGCGAGTCGCGCAGCCGGGAAGAGGGTTGGGGCAATCTGTCGCGGGGACATGATGTATCCAATCGTACACTTCGTGTCCCCGTAGTCAAGTTGCTCATCTCGAGTCGGCCAAGGAATGTACGGCGAAAAAAACGAAACCGCCAGGTAGTTGCCGGCAGTTCGAGTCTCTTCATTGGAGCCTAGGGGATTGAATGTAGAACGCGTTCGTTTATAGCTATGTGGTGATGGATGTCGCTTTGCATAGGTTGCGGCCGGCCTAAAGGTTGGGTTCAGGCTTCAGCTCTCCAGTGATAACGTGTCTGGCTTTGTCATCGACTTGTCCGCTGCTATCCTAGCACCCGCGTGCGTCATGGAGTTCAAGGACCGCGGGTTCTGACACTCAATGTGGACCGCGCTCCGAGATGAAGGCCATCCCGATTCCAGGCGGAGGCGCTTTGCAGACGGCGATGCTGCTCACTTGTGTCGTCGTAGTACTTCAGATCCAGGATCAGCTCGCCAGGATATCCATCGATGAGCTCTGGGTGCGGGTAATCGTACTTGACCATTTCACGAAGCGGATCGAGTATCGCTTGAGGCAGATCTGGACGGGACAGAACTTTGGCAATCTCATCCTGGAAGAAGGCCCTGGTCCTTGAATAGGTCCCCGCGAACGCCTCTTCCACAGATACGTACAAGTCGCCATCCGCATCCAGTGAGAAGTCGTTGAGTGCCCCATGCAGGAAGAACGTCATGTAACCTCCCAGAATGGGCAGACCTTCTCCGATAGATCCGGAGATTCCGCTTTCATCATGTCTGCAGCCAGCTATGGCCAGGCCAGTCATCAGTTGATCTGAGTGTCTCGCCCGTTGCTCCGGCTCGATGAACTCGCCGTACATCGCGCTTGTAGTGATCATCCCTGCACCACAGGAGTTCACGACGAAGACCTTGCGCTCCGTGGGGAGCGCTCGCCAGAGCGGCGGGAAAGCCCATCCAAGGCCGACGGTCTCTCGGAGGTGTCCGCCGTGACCACAGGCGTAGATGAACACCAGATCCTCTTCAGTCACTCGCTCCATGAGCCAATCCATCGCTTGCCCTACAGTCTCTACCGTCACATCGTGGTCGAGCAGAATGTACATGTTCTCCTCTGTCCATCCTTTGGCAAGGAGCGCATCAACGATTCGATTGCGATTGGCGTACCCGGTCATGATGTCGTTGTCGCCCGGATGATCATCGACGTTGACGATAACGGCGTAGCCGTCCACACCGGGACTCGCAAGGTCTGCATGTGGAATAGCGGCCGATTCCTGCTCAGACGTCCGATAGACATGAACGGATTCAACGGTCATAGTCAGGCTCTCGCCGCTCACAAAGAACACGAGTTCCATGAAGCAGTCGAGACCTGGGAGATCCGCAGCTTCGGCACCTACCATCACGAATGAACTGAACGGCACACGAACCGCTACGCCTTGTGCATCACACTGAATCGTTGAATCCAGCTCCATGAAAGCGTTCTTCGCTTCATCGCAGGTCAGATTGAGGGCCAATCCGACTTCTGCGGGACTGTTTGATCGGAAGCGGATCTCGAACCCATCGTAGCTCGAAATGTCTGTTGGCTGCCTCATTTGCAGGACTAGTTTCCCTAGATTCCCATCCTCGGGATAGTGGTAGGTAACGGCCGACTCCCACCTCTTAACTGAGAAGCCAGTGAATGTCTTCTCACCATTGACGTGGGAGGGGGAATACCACCAGCCAATCGGGATGGAGAGAGAAGAGAAACCGTCGATTGCGCGCAGGTCGGCTGGCTCGAACTCAGCCTCGTACTCGATAGAGGTTTCAGCGGCAAGACCACCCTGAGCTGCAAACAGAGCAATGGAAAGAAGCAGAACCATCATGCCGATCCAAGCCGTGCGAATCATGAGACCTCCACAGAAGTCAGTCTAACTCAAGCGCAGCGGAGCATCCAGCTAAAGCAGACGCAGTGACCCTTGGATGACGCTCGGTGATGTGTCCTGCTAACAGGAGAACGTGCTTCATCAACCCTCTTCGTGGGAGAGACTTCGGGAAGCCGAGCAACGTGTATGTGGTCGAGCTCGGAAGATCTGTGCAGGAAACAGGTTTGGAGCCTAGGGGATTCGAACCCCTGACCTCTTGCATGCCATGCAAGCGCTCTCCCAGCTGAGCTAAGGCCCCGGTTGGTGGTCCATTCTCGCAAATTCCCGAGTTCTGTTCAACGGCCGCCATCCACGGCGTGCGATCGATAACCGAAGTGCGTAGCTAGGTGCCATCCGGCACGTGCTTCGTCAGGGCAGCGTTCTTGACGATTAGATCCACGGCTGCGGGCAGATCATCAACGATGTGATCGGGTGTGGCTTCGGCTTTTCCGTCGGTGCCGGCGAAGCCGGTCTTGACGAGAATCGTCCTGCAGCCGGCGCGGTTCCCGGCGAGGATGTCGCTGGTTGCATCGCCAACCAGATGCGAGCGATGCGGATCGATCCCAAGGTCGTCGCGTGCCCGATCGATCATCCCTGTGGCGGGTTTGCGGTACTCGGAGACCTTCGCTAGCTCCGGAACGGTTCCCTCGGGATGCGCGAGTGCCGAATACACGGCGTCGACGTGCGCCCCCTTCGCAGCGAGGAGCTTCTCCATCTTGTCGTGGATCCGCTCGAGGTCGGCGGGCGTGAGGTACTCCAGCGCGACGCTGCCTTGGTTGGTGATGACGACGACGGGGATCCCGGCGGCGTTCAGCCGCCGGATCGCATCGGCGGCACCGGGGAGCAGGGCGAACGCCTCGACCGTGTTGACATACCGACCGTCATTGTTAATCACACCATCGCGGTCGAGGAATGCAGCTGGCATGCCGTCGAAGCGACGACCGGGCCGATGGAAACGAACGACAAGCTCAACGGGCACGGGACGACCGTTTGCCATCATCGCTACTTCACCACAAGGCTGACCATCTTCCCCGGGATGGCGATCGCCTTGATGAGTTCCTTGCCTTCCAGATTGGCTCGTATTCGGTCGTTGGCGAGCGCGGCTCCCTTCAGCTCGTCGGCGTCGGCCGCGGTGGCGGCCGATACGGTGATTCGGGCACGCAGCTTGCCGTTGACCTGTACCGGGATCTCGAGGCTGTCTTCCTCGAGGGCGGATTCATCATACTCGGGCCAACGCTGTTCGAGCACGGCGTCTTCATGACCGGTTCTGCGCCACAGCTCCTCGCAGATGAACGGCGTGAACGGCGATAGGAGGAGGATCAGTCCGTCGAGCGTCTCCCGAAGAAGCGATGGATCGGCCGTGCCGCTCGCGTAGGGGACGAGTTCGTTCACCAGTTCCATGATCGCAGCGACGGCGGTATTGAAGCTGAACCGCGCTTCGATGTCTTCGGTCACCTTCTTCACGGTGCGGTGGTATCGTCGCCAGACGGCGAGTCCGTCGGCATCGAGTGTGTCCGGATCGGCCGTTTGACCGGTACTGGCGAGGCGCTCGCTGTTCTCGAGAACGAGCGTCCACACCCGTTTGAGGAAACGGAACGAACCGCGAATCCCTTCATCGGACCAATCGATGTCTCGATCCGGCGGCCCCATGAACATCGTGTAAAGCCGTTCGGTGTCGGCGCCGTACGCCTCGATGATCTGCGATGGATCGACGACGTTGCGCTTGGATTTCGACATCTTGAAGCTCGACGTCTCGAGCGGCTTGCCGCAGGTGGGACAGACGGTCGAATCGCCGACGTCGTGCGGGTAGAGCCAGCCGTGGTCGGGGCAGCGATGGGCCGGATGGCAGACCATCCCTTGCGTGAACAGGCGCGCGAATGGCTCCTCGAATCCGATGTGGCCAAGGTCGTGGAGCGCTTTGGTGACGAACCGCGCGTACAGAAGATGAAGGATGGCGTGCTCGACGCCGCCGACGTACTGATCGACGGGAAGCCAATGGTCGACGTCCTCACGCACGAACGCGTGCTCGGCGTCGTCGGCGTTGATGAAGCGAAGGAAGTACCACGCCGAGTCGACGAACGTGTCCATGGTGTCCGTATCGCGCCGTGCGGGTCCGCCGCAGTTGGGGCATGTCGTGTCGGCGAAGCCGGGGATATCGGCCAGTCCCATCTTGCCGATGAACTCGGTTTCGGGAAGCAGCACCGGCAGCTGATCGAGGGGCACGGGGACCTCGCCGCATCCGTCACAGTGGACGATCGGAATCGGTGCGCCCCAATACCGCTGGCGGGAGATGAGCCAATCGTGGAGGCGGAAGTTGATCGCCCCTTCGCCGACCGCTTGGGATTCCAACCACTCGGTGACCATCGCCTTGGCGCGATCGCCGGGCGTGCCCGTGAACTCGGCCGAGTGAATCATGTCGCCGTACTCGGCGTGGAACAGCACATCGCCGTAGAACGGGATGGCGCTGAGGATCTCCATCGTACTGCGGTTCGACGAGAGCTCGGGAGACAGGGTCTTGCACCGCTCGAGGATCTCGGCGTCCGCAGCCGGGGATTCGAGGGCGATCTGCTTGTCATCGAACGTGAACAGCCAGCGGTTCCCGACGATGGCGTTCCAGTGCCCGGGATGGATCTCGTCGCGGATGAGTACGCTGAACCGATCGAAGTCCGCCTCGTCCTCCAGCGTGATGTGAAGCGCCCCGTCGACGCGGTCGTAGGCGATGCCGAGGAGATCGAGCTTGTCCGTGAAGTCCCCGGAAACGGATTCGCTGTGGACGATGCTCTTACAGATGCGGTCGACCCGCGCCAAGACGGGAACGATCGGGACACCGAACTTGATCGCGAACGCGAAATCGCGCTCATCGTGTGCGGGGACGGCCATGATCGCGCCGGTGCCGTAGGTCATCAGAACATAGTCGGCGATCCAGATCGGCACGCGGTCACCGTTGACCGGGTTGATCGCGTAGCCGCCGGTGAATACGCCGGTCTTCTCTCGCTCGGTCGACATCCGATCGATCTCGGTCTCTCGAGCGGCTTGATCCCGGTAGTTGGCTACGGTGTCACGGTAGGCGTCGGTTGTCAGCGTCTCGACCAGCGGATGCTCGGGCGCGAGCACCATGAACGTCGCGCCCCACAGGGTGTCGGGGCGTGTCGTGAACACGCGGATCGGGTCGCCGTTCTCGGTGGTGAACACGACTTCAGCGCCCTCGCTGCGACCGATCCAGTTCTCCTGCATCTTGACGACGTTTTCCGGCCACGCCTCGAGCTTGTCGAGATCGTCGAGCAGCCGTTGGGCGTACGCCGTGATCTTGAAGAACCACTGTTCGAGATCTTTCTTCTCCGGCGGCGTGCCGCAACGTTCGCACGCTCCGCCGACGACCTGCTCGTTGGCCAGCACCGTATCGCAGGTTGGACAGTAGTTGACGGTCGCCTTCTTCTTGTAGGCGAGGCCATTCTTGTGCAGCTCGAGGAACAGCCACTGTGTCCAACGGTAGTAGTCGGGGAGGCAGGTGGTGACTTCGCGATCCCAGTCAAACTGGACACCCCAGGCGCGGAATTGCTGCTTCGACTTCTCGATGTTCGCCTTCGTGTACGTCCACGGATGGGTGCTGTTCTCGATGGCGGCGTTCTCGGCAGGAAGACCGAATGCGTCCCACCCCATCGGGTTGAGGACCTGAAGGCCGCGCATGATCTTCACCCGTGCGACCAGATCCCCGATGATGTAGTTGCGCCCGTGTCCGACATGTAGGTAGCCCGAGGGGTAGGGGAACATGTTCAGGTAGTAGAACGTATTCTCGCGCGACGTTGTGTCGGCGCGGAAGAATCCCTTCTCGGACCAGAAGTCTCGCCAACGTGCCTCGATGGCGGTGAAGTCGTAGGGCTCGGTCTTATGTGCTGCCATGGTGTTACTCACCTCGTGCCAGTTCTTCTGCCGCGTCCAGCAGCTGCCGGACATCCTCTTCCGTTGTCATCTCGCAGTAGATGCGCAGAATCGGCTCGGTTCCGGATGCGCGAAAGAGGAGCCATCCGTCCTTGAACCGGAGCTTGATTCCATCGAGTGTTTCGACCGATCGGACCGAGTGTCCGGCGAACTGCTCGGGCGGAGACGCCTTCAAGTTGGACACGATCTGGAGACGTGCCTCGACGTGAAGATCTCGGCGGGCATACGCTTGAGGACCGAACTCGGCGTGGAGATCCGCGACCAGCTCGCTGGCTGTCTTCGATGAGGTTGCCAGGATCTCGGCCAAGAGCAGCGACACCAAGACGCCATCTCGCTCGGGGATGTTCCCACGCACCGTGTAGCTGCCGGACTCCTCGCCGGCCATCAGAATGTCGCGCTGAACGATGTGCTCGGCGGCATGCTTGAAGCCGATCGGGATCTCGATCAGTTCCAGGCCATACGCGTTGGCCATCCGGCGGACGAGATCGGACAGGTTGAACGAGACGACGATGGGGCCACGCCAGCCACGCTCCTCCACCAGATAGCGAAGAAGCAGCGCGGAGGTGCGGTGCGGATCGATGAATTGACCCTTCTCGTCCATTGCGCAGGCGCGATCGCCATCGCCATCGGTGACAACGCCGATTGTCCGCTCGACGCTACGCATCGAGAGCATCGCCTCGCGCAGCGGTCCGAGGTTCTTCTCTAGCGGTTCGGGGCCATGTCCTCCGAACGTGACATCCACTGTTCCACGAACTTCGGTGCATGAGATGCCGGAGGCACTTAGGAAGCCGGAGATCAGTCCTTGCGCCGAGCCGTACATCGCGTCGACCACTACGTGAATCGGAGACGCGGTCAGCCGATCACGATCAATGAGTTCCTCGATTTTCGCCATATACGGCGTGATCAGATCGACGCGCTCGATCTCCGACGGAGAAACTGCGGGAGCTTCCGCGGGCAATCGCTGCTCGACCTGCCGTGTAATCGATCCCGGCGCCGAACCGCCGTAGTCTGCCTTAAGCTTCAGGCCGTTGTACTCGGGCGGATTGTGGCTGCTGGTGATCACGATCCCCATGGCGGCCTGCCGGTTGACGACGGCGTAGGAGACGGCCGGCGTCGGTGCAAACGGATCGGAAACGACGACTGGAATGCCGTTCTGCTGAAGCACGGCGGCGCAGTGGAGCGCGAACGATTCGGAGAGGAAACGCGTGTCGTAGCCGATCACAACGCCTCCTGACAGTGGGTGGCAGGGGCTGTTCCAATCAGTGTAGATGGGATCGGAAACGCGTTCATCGGATTGGAGGAAGTCGGCGACCGCCTGAGCGACACGCGCGACATTGTCGAACGTGTACTCCTTGGCAATGATTGCTCGCCAGCCGTCGGTGCCGAATCTAACGCTTTCTGCGTCGCTTCGAGCCGCCACCTTGTGCTCCTTTTCGTACACGCGATTTCAGGTTGATCCGATCGACGTTCTCCGGAAGCTCTAGATCCTTGCGCTGCAGTAGCTTGCGAAGGAGATCGTACGGGATCGACATCTCGATCCAGATGGCATCGATGTCCACCACGCCGTTCTTCACCGGGAGGCGGGCAATGACGTCTTCGAGGGCCTTCTTGTAGTTGACAAGCATCTCATCCCCCTCGACCAAGGGGCGTGCGGCGCTTGCCTGTTCGGGCTTCATATCATCCTCCGTCGAGCTGCTCGTGGTGCCGGAACCCTATCGATTCGGCTGCCAGGCGATTGCATCTGTACACGCCGTATCCGGAAGTCCAGATCTGACCTGCCTTGCGGATGATACTACAGGGGTTGCGATGGTGTAAAGGAATTCGGGCAGCTGCTGCGGTCGCAACGGACGTATCGCAGCGCATTGTGGGCCTGGAAACGGATGTGCTACAATGACCGTTCAGCCTGAGGGGGAATGTGTGAAACAACCAATCGTTGTGATCCTCTGTCTGTTCTGTCTTGGTCTGTGCGTTTTCGCCGGAGGCGCTGCAGATGATCCGAGCGGACTGAATCGCCTTCATCCGGCGCTCCGGATGCTTGTCGTCGATACGGCGGTGCAACCGGAAGGCGGGCCCGTTTCGCTGCAGTCGTACTTCGATGCCGAGCGCCACGAGCTGAGCGTCTCTGCGGAGACGGGCGAAACGCGCATCGGGGTTCTCGTCAAGCTGTCCCGATCGTTCTCGGGACGCAGCTGTGCGGGTGTTCCGGTGCGGGGGAGCACGGGGAGCATTCTGGCGCTGGATGTCACGGCGCACGAACTGATCCAGTTGCTCGATCGGCGAGACATCATTTACATCGAGCCGGCATGGAAGACGAAACCCCATCTGGATACCAGCGTCCCAGCAGTCGGAGCGGATAAGGCGCACGGGTTGAGCCCGGCGGTGCTCGGCGAAGATGTGATCGTTGGTGCTGCGGACACAGGAATTGACTATTCCCATCTGGATTTTCGGTACGATTCGGACGGGGACGGATTCGAGGAGTCGTCCAGGATTCTGGGAATCTGGGATCAAACGTTCGGTGTTTTTGGTGTTCGCTACTCGCATGAGGAGATCGAAGAGGATCTGGCGGCAGGGCATGGCGCGGACACCGGGACGGTTCGTCAGACGGACACGGATGGACACGGAACGCATGTGATGGGCATTGCCGCGGGCGACGGGTCATCCTCCGCGTACGGTTTCGTCGGCGTGGCGCCGGAAGCGTCGCTGGTGATGGTCAAGACGACCTTCTTCACATCCGACATCCTGCGCGGTGTGGAGTACATCTTCGACGTTGCAGACTCATACGGACTTCCTGCCGTGGTCAATCTGAGTCTCGGCGGACACGAAGGACCGCATGACGGAACGAGCCTATTCGAGCAGGGACTAGATGAATTGGCGGCGGCCCCCGGCCGGGCGATCGTCGTATCGGCAGGAAACGAGGGCGATCTGGCGATCCACGGCTCGGCGACGCTGAATGGCAACTCGAAGACGTACGAGATCGATCCGCACGACACCCAGGTTGAACTCAGCATCTGGTACCCGGGCAGCTCGCAGTTCATGATTACGATCACACCACCCGGAGAGACAGCCATCGCTGTTCCGTGGGGGACGGAGACAGGACAGATTGTCACGTCTGCCGGGGTGGTTCGTGTCGACAACGCTTGGAGCGGCGTGAATCCCAACAACCAGGACAACGAGGCGTTCGTTCGTCTGTACGGGATGAGTGATTTCTCCCACTGGAGAATGACGATTAGCGACACGCTCGGCGGCGGGAGATTCGACCTGTGGGTAACCAGTGGGACCGCGACGCTGATTGGTGGGGATTCGGCGCTTACGATCGATGAACCCGGGAATGCGGATCAGGTCATCACGGTTGGGGCGTATACAACGAAGGCTACATGGCCGTCGCAAAGCGGCGATCAGGACTACACCTCGCAGTATACGGTCGGAACCGTGGCGTCGTTCTCCAGTCGCGGGCCGACGCGGGATGGGCGGATGAAGCCGGAGCTGGCTGCACCGGGGGCGTGGATCTGTGCCGCCTTGTCAGCGGACGCGGGGTGGCAATCCGTGTATGTCCATCCGGATGCCGTGCACACGATGGAGCTGGGAACGAGCATGGCGGCGCCGCATGTCGCCGGCGCGATCGCGCTGCTGTTCGATGTCGATCCGGATCTGAGCTCATCGGAGATTCGCAGCATGCTGACGGCGGCGGCGATGCAAGATGGCCGTACGGGGAGCGTGCCAAACCCAACCTGGGGATGGGGAAAGCTCGACGTGTTCGCGGCGGTGGAGATGGCGTTGGAGGCTGGACCTGAGCCGCCAACGCCATCGGAGAAGCCGGTGGTTGTCGTTGGCGAGAATCCGGTGAGCAGCAGTGCTCAATTTGCGTATTCGGTGCCCTCTGGAACGACGATGGCGTTACTTCGGATCTACGATGTCACCGGTATGCTCGTCTATGCTGTGGCGGTGGACCCCTCCGATGACACGGTCTCGTGGAATCTTCGAGCCGATCGCGGGGAAATGCTTGCGTCGGGCCTGTACACCTATGTGTTGCTCACCGATCGGGGAAGTTCGGATGTGGGAAGGCTGGTGATCGCTCGATGACGCGGCGCGTGCGGAACCTCGTTCTTGGGGTGTTGCTCGTCGGGATGATCCCGATTGGCGCGATGGCATACGATGGCGTTGGAGCGGTGTTCTCGCTCGGCTCGTCCGGAAGGAGTCTTGGGATGGGCGGCGCGTTCATGGCGCTGGCCGACGATGAAGGCTGCGTCTTGAGCAGCCCGGCGGGTCTAGGCTGGGTTCGACAGATCGGAATTACATCGCTTCTTGCAAGTGGGTTCGGAGGGATCGGATACGGTGCTGTCGGGTTCGCGATGCCGTACGTCGGCGCCGGCGCGGTCATCCTCGATTCGGGAGCGATTCCGACGAACGATGGGTCGTTCCGCTACGCGAGCCAAGGGGGCGTAGCATCGCTGGGAATCCCGATTGGACCGGTTGCGCTTGGTGTTCGCGGGCGATTGCTTCGTGTTTCGTCGCCGATCGAAGGCAGTGGCTGGGCGATCGATCCAGCGATTCTGGTCGCAGCGAACGGAATCCGTGTGGCGATGATGTTCGAAGGAGCGATGTCCGGTCCGGTGGTGTACGCGAGTGGATCGAGCGAGGCGTGGAACCCGTCGATCCGTCTCGGCGCAGCGGTTACGCTGGAGCCATCTGCGGATGTCCTGTGGAGCGCATCGTTCGAGGCGGTCGGGTTGTTCTCCGTTTCGCCACACCTGACGGCAGGGTTGGAAGCATGGATCGGTGGTTTGGGGGCAAGGGCCGGATTTGACGGCCGGGGCCCGACCTTTGGGCTGTCGGTTCGATTCGCGAGCCTGCAGTTCGATTGGGCGTACGCCATGCGCAACGATCTGGGCGACAGCCATCGCGTGTCGTTCACGTTCCGATTCTAAGAGGGGGATTCCATCGTGTCGGGAAGCGTCAAGCGAGGCACACTGTGCTGCGTCGTCCTGTTGCTGTCCGCGTGTTTCTTGGCGGGCGCATCTGCGCAAACGGAAGAGACGTACTCTGTCGAGCTGGATGGACGAAAGACATGGACGTTGCGTTGGGGTCTCGGCGATGCCATGGGCCTTGCGGCGTCAGGGCTCTCGGCGGGGCATGTGATGCTCGATCAGACACTGGCGGTCGATATCAGCGGCAAGGCTCTGTCGGTCCTGTCTGTGGAAGCTCACTTCGACGATCGACAGGCGGACAGCCTGCAATCGCTGGCGATCCTGCTTGACACCGAACAGCTCGACGGTGTGCTCGGCGATTTCACCGCGAAGCGAATGGGAAGCTTCGCTTCCTACGGGAAGAAGATGAAGGGCCTGCAACTCGAGTACACCCTCGGAGAGACAGTATGGACCGCGGTGGCGTCGAAGCTTGAAGGGATCACCGAGTCGAAGACATTCGTTGGAGAGAAGGCACACGAAGAGATGACGTACGCTGCCTACTCGGACACCGACCCGTCCAAGCGGCGGCCGTACAAACAGGCGATCGACGGTCTGTATGCCTATCCGATCGATGGGCTGTACGTCGAGGAGTTCAGTGAGGTGGTGGTGAGCTTCGATCTGTCCGGGACACTGGGGAAGATCCTCGGCGAATATGGTCTGGGCTATCTTGTGGACACGTTGGCCGACGATCCATCATCTGAGCTGGCGGACTGGGAGTTCGTGGTCGTCGGTGAGGAGCCTCAGACCCTTCTTCTCAACCAGGAAGCGCGCGACCTTGTGCGGGATCGCTTGGAGACGGCGATCAAGCTGTACAACAAGGCGAACGACCTGTCAGGCGACGACGCCAAGGAGTACCCATTCAGCAGGAACACGGCGTTCGAGCACAGATTCTTGGCTGATGTGTCCACATCGGTTCGCATCGTCGTGGACGGCAAGGAGTCCGCGATTCTCGATGCTGTTCGACAGCGGTTCTTCGACTTGGGGCGCGAAGGCATTGTGAGCGAGTCGTTGCTGGTGGAGATCAGCCTCGATGGCGTGGCGTTCGATCCGATCAGCAGCCCGAGACTCGCCGAGTACGACATGGATCTCGTTGCAGATGCCGGAATACTTGAGGTCGACTTCCCGGACGCGTTTTTCACAGACCAGAGCGCGATGCGAGTGAACTTCGACTACAGTGTGTCCGGTGGTGTGTTCATGCTCGGTCTATCGATTATCCCAGGCAGCGATCAGGTCCGCCTCAACGAGAGCCTTCTCGAGCGCGACGAGGACTACATGATCGACTACGAGATCGGCATGCTCGTACTGCTTGTCGAAGTTCAGGAGACGGATGTCGTTCGAGTGGACTACGAGCGGTTCGCCGGCGGCGTCTTCGGGAGCGCGGCCGACTACGCCACTTACTTTTTTGGGCTGACGTTGGATTGGCCGATCTCCGAGCACCTGACAATCCAAGCCAGCCTGCTTCAGTCCGCAGAAGATCCCGGATCGGTCAGTGATCCGGCCAGCGTGAAGACGATGCCGAATCGGCATACCGTTGCGGGAATCTCCGGGACGATTAGGATGGATGGATTCAACGCTGACTTCCTCGTTGCCTACAGCCACGATCGGTTTCCGTTCGACGAGAACGAAAGAACTCATCTGCTGAATGAGATCACGGCGATTGCCGTGTCGGAGGAGTACGTGTTTTTCGGTCATCGCAGCGGACTGACGGTGAAGCGGGGAGATGAGTGGAACACGTACGGAGCCGGCCAAGGATTGGCTGGGAGGGCCATTCGGGCGATCGCGCATGCGGAAGAGCGGTTGTTCCTCGGTACGAGTTCGGGACTGAGCGTTGTCAGCCTAGAGGGTTCCGAGCCATTCGACCGGATTGGGAACTGGACGAGCTACTACGCGGATGAGGACGAAGGACTTCCGAGCGCCTCGATTACCGCGTTATTGGTCGTTGACGGGCGGCTTTGGGTTGGCACCGATGTGGGCCTCGCGTCCGTGCAACTTGAGCAGATGGATGAGCCGGAGGCATGGACTCGGCTCGAAGACGACAGCGATGTAGGCGCGGTCCGCGCACTGGCGGGCGACAGCAGTACGCTGTTCATCGGTACGGACGACGGTGTGTATCAGTACTCTCCCTCCAGCGGACGTGTGGTCCAAATGCAGGGCAGCGCGGGGATCCGGATCCACGATCTGTCTCTGTTCGATGGTTCACTCTACGTCGCATCCAGCAGAGGGCTCCGAAACTACAGAAACGGCGTCGGATCGGGCTGGTTGATTCTGGGCGAACCGGTGTACGCGGTCGAAGCGAGCGATGAGTTCCTCGTATACGGCACCGGGAACGGATTGATCGATACGACAAGCTCTGATGGCGAGGGGAGAATCATTGACGCAGCGGTCACTGCCATTGGCGTATCCGCTGACGGATTGTGGGTGGGAACACGCGCGAACGCCGAGTACGAGTTGACGGTTTGGGCGTACGGGGAATCGGTCGAGTCATATGGGTCTGGAGAGACGAAGATCAATGGGCAAGATCCGCTTGGATTTGCCGATACCGTTGCCGAGGAACACACGGTGGAAGGCGTCATCGGGAGGGCGTCGTTCCGCCACGCCGCGGATGGTTTCAGCATATGGGGACGAGTCGAGAACGTTTCTCCGGCGTATCGGTCGATCGGTGCCCTTAACCGGAGCGACACGACCGGCTGGGATCTCGCGGCGGCGTGGGTGCTGAGCGAAGATGCCGACGTATCGATATCTCATGGATACGACATCATCGGACTGCGACGAGGACGGCCGGAGATCGCCATGGTGAACGATGCGGCGTTGCAGTGGACATTCGGGCCGGTCCTTACGATGAACGTGCACCATGAGATGGCGAATGACGAGCCAGGCCATGACGGACCGGAATCGAGCCGTGCCTCATATCGATTCTCGCTGCATGACAAGCTGTTCACCGATCGGCTCGATGTAGGGATCTCGTGGAGTGAAGGGTATGTCTGGAATCACGAGCTGGTGACCCCGCAACGTGACACGCAGCTGTCGTTCACCGCAGATGTCACGCTCCTGCCTGCCTGGTCGGTGAGCGTGGATTGGGGACGCCCTATCGGAACATGCGCTGGGGCATGGAGCGGAAGTGAGAGCCTGTCCCTGAGCAGCGGGTGGTCTGGAGACACAACGTGGGCGAGCTGTGTCGTCGACTATGGCCTCGCGTGGAGCCGGTCAGTCCCGGATGGAGTCGGCAGCCGACATCATGAGATCGAGTTCGATGTGGACGCGGTGCCGTTTGACGCGTGGGAGTGGGAGATCACGCCGGGTGCCGTGCTTGGGGCATCGAGCGACGAATCCACACTCGATCTCGACGGCAGGGTATCGGCTCGTGGGCGTCGCGGCGGTCTAACGATCCAGACGGCGCTCCAAGCGGGACTGAGCGGGCTTGGGGATCCGGTTGTGCGTGAGAGTGAGAAGATCTCCATTTTGGCCTCCTACTCGGGGATGGAGTCGTTCCGCCCGTCCGTCACCTGTTCGATCGATCGGCACGTCGCGAGCTATGCAGCGCAGCGTCAAGTGACGATCGGGCGATCGCTTACGGCACGGCTGACGTGGTCACCCGCTGAGATTCATCATGACGAACTGTCGCTGTCACTTACGAGCAAGGGAGGGGCAGGAAGTCGAACCGTCACCGCCCGGGTCGAGAACTCATATCGGATCGATCTGCGCGAATGGACTGGCAGTTGGCAGGGAGATGCGGGCGAGGCCTATCCAGTACTCACAGCCCGAATTGACACAGACATGGACTACCGACGAAGTGACGCACAGCCTGACATCGATATGACGACGACGGGGCAGCTGGATGTTGCATTCTCCCCAACGTGGAGTGGATCGCTGGGGATCTCCTATCTCGGAGGAACCGGCTCGACTGGCACCTTCTATCACAGCCTGCTGTTCGAGCTAACGGTGGCCATCGATTTCTAGCGGTGTGCAAGCGCTAGCCGCCTCCAACCGGCGGAAGGACCGCCACGGTATCCCCGTCGGTGAGTTTCGTCTGAGCACCTTCAAGGAACACGATGTTTCGCCCGTTGAGAAGGACATGGAGATAGCCGCCGGCGATGCCGTCCCGAAGCTTCTCTACGAAGATCGGTGCGCCGAGTGCCAGCTTGCTCCAAAGGTCGTCGATCGTGCAGTTTGCAGGGACGGTGAGATCCTCAGGGGTGGATGGTCGCAGCTGCCGCAATCCGCCGAAGACCTTGAGCGTAATGCGGATCGAGTGTCCTTCTGCTTGCGGTCGCTTTCGTCCATTCATGGCCTACGGTTGATACCCGGTGCTCGTCTGGTTCGCAACCAGTGCTCGACAGTGTGGTGGACGGCTGCGTGCCGATTCCGTTGGTCCGCGTTTCGAGGATCGGTATAATCCGGTCCAAATCACGTTTTCATAGGCGGATATCGATGGACAAGTCCAGGGTTCTCGTCTGCAGCGCGTGGCCGTACGCTTCTGACGTTCCCCATTTGGGGAATCTCGTCGGGTCCTTGCTGTCGGGCGACGCGTTTGCACGCTACTATCGGCTACGCGGAAAGGACGTGCTCTACGTTTCCGGCTCCGATGCCCATGGAACCCGTGTGGAGTACGAAGCACAGAGTGAAGGCATCAGCCCCGCGGAACTGGCGCAACGCAACCACGAGCGGATTCTGGACATCCTTGATGGGTTTCACATCGATTTCGACAACTACACGACGACGGAGACGACAGTTCACAGGCGGTTCGTCCGCGAGATCTACTTGCAGATGGAGGAGAACGGATACATCTGCACGAGTGTGGAGCAGCGCGCATTCTGTCGGGAGTGCAAGAAGTTCCTCGCGGACCGCTTCATCTCCGGAACCTGTCCCAAATGTGGCTCCACGGATGCCTTGGGCAATCAATGCGACGCGTGCGGAAGCTTTCTCGAACCGGAGGAGCTGCTCGAGCCACGCTGCAATTTTTGTGGTAAGAGCGAGATCGATTTTCGCGAGACGAAACACTGGTACCTCGACCTGGAGAAGCTCTCTGGACCGCTCGAATCGTACGTCGGCACACGGGATTTCCAAGGGAATGTGCAGCGGTACACGCAGCAGATGATCGACGAAGGGCTGCGTCCGCGGGCGATGACCCGTGACATCGATTGGGGGATCGCGGCACCATTCGACGGCGCGAAAGGGAAGGTCATCTACGTTTGGGGAGAAGCGGCACTCGGGTATGTCTCCGCAGTGGTCGAGCACTTCAGCGGAGATGATCGGTGGAAGGAGTTCTGGTTCGGGGAGGACATCCACCAGGTCTACGCGTTGGGGAAGGACAACATCGCGTTTCACACGCTGATCTTCCCCGGCCAGCTGATTGCCTCCGGACAGGGATATCACCTTCCTGATCAGATCGCTGCGACCGAATACCTCAACTGGATCGGCGGCAGTAGCTTCTCCAAGAGCCGAGGGGTCGGGCTGTACTGTGACGATGCGCTTCGTGTGATGGATGGAGAGCTTTGGCGGTTCTACCTTCTGTACAACCGCCCCGAGGGGCGCGACACGAACTTCTCTTGGGAGGAACTCGAGAAAGCTGTCAATGGCGTGCTGATCTCCAATATCGCCAATCTGATGAACCGCGTGGTATCGTTTGCGCAGACACGGTTCGAAGGAGCTGTACCGGATGCAGAACCGGACGCGGAGGCGGTGGATCGTCTTGCGAACGGGATCGAGGCGTATGAGCGCGCGATTGAAGAGGGTCTCCTTGGACAGGCGCTGCGAAGCGTTTGTGACCTGGCGGTGTTCGGGAACGAGTACTTCCAACGGAAGAAGCCGTGGGAGACGTTGGACGGTGAAGCGGTCGCCGGGGCACTACACTTGGTTCGTGGGATGGCCGTGCTGCTCGTTCCATACATGCCACAATTCGCCGGCAGGATCCTCGGGCTGATGGGGATCGAGAAGCCGTCATGGGACGCGCTCGAGATCCAGCTCCGCGGACGCGAACTGAGCGAAGAGCGTGTCCTGCTTGAGAGAATTGAGGTCGATGAGATACGCGGCCAGGTGGAGGAAATGCAGCGTGCTCCGGAGGCAAACAAGACGCAGGAAACGATTGCGTTCGCGGAGTTCGCGAAGCTGGACCTTCGTGTTGGCGTGATCGGCTCTGCGGAAGACGTCCCTGGCGCGGAGAGACTGCTTCAGCTGACGGTCGATCTGGGCAGCGAGACCAAAGCCTGTGTTGCAGGGATCAAAGGGAGCTACGCGGCCGAGGAGCTCGTTGGTCGAGCGGTCGTGGTGGTCACGAATTTGGAGCCGCGAACGATTCGCGGGCTCCAATCGGAGTGCATGCTGCTCGCTGCGAAGGGTGAGGGACTGTCTCTCATTATCCCGGATCGACCTGCGGAGCCGGGAACGTCCGTTGCCTAGTGCTGTTGAAATGGCCAAGGACGACTGCTAGAATCTGACGCGAATTGGGGTGTTGAATCGATGTATGCAGTGATTGAGACTGGCGGAAAGCAATATCGAGTGGAAGAGGGGACGGTGTTCGAGCACGAGCGCCTTGACGGTGTTGAGGTTGGACAAGCGATCGACTTCGACAAGGTCCTTCTGTTGGTCGAGGATGGGGCAGTACGCGTTGGCAAGCCCTACCTCGACAACGTTGTGGTGAAGGGCGAACTCCGACAAGACGATCGAGGACCCAAGATCATTGTCTACAAGTACAAGGCGAAAAAGGGATATCGTCGCAAGGCCGGGCATCGCCAACCTTTCATGGCTACGGCAATTACGGCGATCGAAAGGTAGCAGCCGCGTGGGAGAAGCACTTGTCCATCGAGATGAGCGAGGCAGGATCGTCGGGTTGACGTTGCGGGATGTCGATTCGTCGACCGCGGCCGGAACGAGTGCGAATCATTTCGTGCTAGCGGCTTCGGCCTCGTTGTCGGAGTACCTCCACGCGCCGGTCACCGACTCTGGTGGCAGTGACGCGGGGTTTGCGATTGATCGGAGCGATACGCATCTGGACCGGGAGATCGACGCAGTGCTTGAGACGCTCGTCATTGGGCTACGGATGCTGGAGCGGGAATACCCATCCGATCTCGTCGTTCAGGAAGCGACGATTGGGGTCGAGGTGTGAGAAGGAGAAACGATGGCTCATAAGACGAGCACTGGATCAACCCAGAACGTTCACGACAGCCCGGGCAAGCGGCTGGGCGTGAAGCGGTACGGCGGAGAATGGGTGAATGCGGGAACGATTATCGTTCGCCAAAGAGGCACGGTCTTCAAGCCTGGCAGGAACGTAGGGCTTGGCCGCGATTTCACAATCTTCGCAACAGCCCCAGGGTATGTGCACTTCGAAGACCGGGGCAAGAAGTACGTCAACGTTCTTCCCACCCGTGGGGACTGAGCTGTCACGGATCATCCTCATGAGCCCGAATGTTCATCGATGAGGCGACCATCCGTGTCCGTGGAGGGTGCGGCGGAAGCGGGATGATTCATTTTGCCTCCGACGGCCGAAACTGGCGGGGAGGACCCGATGGTGGGACGGGCGGCCCCGGAGGGGCGGTCGTGCTTCGGGCGTCACCGAGCGTGTCTACACTGTATCCGTTTCGCCATAGACCGCTGTTTGCCGCCGAGAACGGCGTGAACGGCGCGCGAAGCGATCGCCGTGGCGGCCGAGGTGCAGACCGCGTTGTCCTCGTACCTGTCGGAACGCTGGTTCGAGACGTGGCGACAGGAGAGACGGTCTTCGACCTGGCAACCCCTGGAGACGAGATCGTCGTTGCCGGGGGCGGGGAGGGCGGGCGCGGGAACAGCAGCTTCGTCACATCGACCCGACGTGCGCCAAGAATCTGCGAGCGCGGACTCCCCGGCGAGTCGCGTACGTTGAAGCTCGAACTCAAGCTGATCGCGGACGTCGGGATCATTGGCTACCCCAACGTTGGGAAGTCAAGTCTGATCTCAGCGATCTCCGGTGTGCGTGCAAAGGTTGCCGACTATCCGTTCACCACGATTACGCCGAACCTGGGTGTCGTGGATGTCGATGGGCGCCGGCAATTCGTTGTCGTGGATATTCCTGGTCTGATCGATGGAGCACATGAGGGGAAGGGACTGGGCGATCGGTTCCTGCGCCACGTTGAGCGAACGCGTTTGTTCATCCACATGATCGATCTTGCCTCACTCGATGGAAGAGACCCTCTAGAAGATTTCCGGCGGATCAATGCGGAGTTGGGCGCGTTCAATCGCGTGTTGGCGGAACGTCCCCAGGTTGTCGTCGGCAACAAGATTGACCTGATCGCCGCACAGGATGTGGCCAGCATCCTGGAACGCTTCCAGCAAGAGGGGATCAGGATGCTTCCGATCTCCGTAGCAACACGCAGCGGCCTGCCGGAGCTGATCGCTCGAACCTACCGAGACTTGGAGCAACTGAAGAGCGGGGAGGTTGGCGGAGCCGAGCAAACGGCTCCACGCCGCAAGGTGTACCGCTTCCATGGAGAGACCGGGTTCCACATCGACCGGGAGGGGGAAGCGTTTGTCGTTCGCGGGGATGTTGTCGAGAATCTGGTGCGGAAGCTGGTCTTGGACAGCCGTGATGCGATGGAGTATCTGACCGATCGACTGGAGAAGATGGGCGTGATGAAGGGGCTGCGGAAACAGGGCTTCAAGACTGGCGACACGATCCTGATTGCGGAGGCCGAGTTTGAACTTGAAGGGTAGGGTAGGGCTGTTCGGAGGAACGTTCAATCCACTTCACAACGCACACATCCAAGTCGCTTGTGCCGCGGTTGAGGAGTGTGGATTGTCGAGAGTTCTGCTCGTCCCAAACGGAGTCCCGCCCCACAAGGGTCCACTGAAAGGGATCAGCGGCGAGGATCGCTATCAGATGGTTCGTACGGCGATCGCACAGTACGATCAACTGGATGTGTCCCGGATCGAGATCGATCGGGAGGGACCATCCTACACCATTGACACAATCCGAGCTATGAAGGATGATTACCGCCAAGGGATCTGCTTCATCGTTGGAGCGGATCGCTTGTTGGACATCACCACGTGGAAGGAACCGGAAGCGCTCCTTAGGAGTGTGCCGTTTATTATTGCGCCGCGTGAAGGGGTGTCGAGAGATGTGTTCACCTACGCGCCGTTTGGTGTGGCTCGGATGCACACTCTGGACATGGGTGAAGTAGACCTCTCGTCATCGTGGGTGAGGGACAAGGTCGCACGTGGTGAGAACATCAGCGAGTGGGTCCCACCGGAAGTGGAGGCCTACATCGCGGAGAACGGGCTGTATCGGAACCGGGAACGGACCGGGATCCGAAGCACATAGAGATAGGAGGCTAGGATCGACAGCAGACGAATGCGCGTCAATGACCGGATCCGCGTGCCGGAGGTCCGGGTTGTTGACGATACCGGGGAAAACCTGGGCGTGATACCGACGGAGCAAGCGAGATCGCTTGCCAAGGAAAAGGGACTCGATCTGGTCGAGGTGGCGCCGCAGGCGAACCCCCCGGTGTGCAAGATCGTGGACTATGGCAAGTTCCACTACCAACAGGAGAAGCGAGAGAGAAAGGGGAAACACCGCTCCAAGCTGAAGGAGGTCAAGTTCACGATCAAGATCGGCGAGCATGACTTCCAGACGAAGCTGAAGCGAGCTCGCAGCTTCCTTGAGAAAGGGGACATCGTGCGGGTCAGCATCTTCTTCCGAGGGCGTGAGATTGTCCACGCGTCACGGGGGCGCGATCTGCTGAAGCGGGTCGAGGAAGAGGTGAAGGACCTTGCGCGGGTAGAAGGACGCCCGACGGCCAGAGGGAAGGTCTTGCAGATGATGTTAGTCCCCACCCAGCAGAACTAGACAACGAGAGTAGGAGGGGATGACGTGCCGAAGCAGAAGACGCATTCAGCGGCGAAGAAGCGCTTCAAGCGTTCGAAAAACGGGAAGCTGTTCCACCACATGTCGAACTACTTCCACAAGAACACCAAGAAGCGAACGAAGTCGATTCGTCAAGCGCGCCGCGGAAAGGAACTGACCGGGGGACAGGAAAAAGCGATCACGCGGATGATCGGGAAGTAACCCGGCTGACACAAGGAGAAGGCCATGCCACGAGCACGTGGAGGGAATAAGCGCAAAGAGAGCCGGAAGAAGATCATGGCTCTCGCAAAAGGCTACAAGGGCAAACGCGGAACATCACATCGAATCGCCAAGCAGGCTGTGATGAAGGCGTTGCGGAACAGCTACATCGATCGCCGTCGGCGCAAGCGTGACTTCCGCCGATTGTGGATTACGCGGATTGGTGCGGCTGCGAAACAGAACGGGATCTCCTACTCCGCGTTTGTCGGGGGGTTGGAGCGAGAAGGCATTGGGCTGAATCGGAAGATGCTTGCGGAGATTGCGGTACAGGATGCCTCTACATTCGCCGCGTTGGCAGATATCGCGAAGAGGAAATCGGTCAAGGAGTAGAGCTTGATCGCACAGGGGATTGGGAGACGGCAACTGCCGGGTTCACCCTGTCGGGTCGAGACGCGGAACCGCACAGGCACTTCCTAGGCGATGACAGCTTGTGCACCGAGCGCTTCTGTTCGATCGACAATCCCCTGAGGCCAGCTCTCTTCGCGGAGCGATAGGGACAAACGCGTGGAACCCCAGAGCAGCGCAAACGGAGGGGTCCAGGAGACACGCAGCACGGGGTGCAGGCTGCGTCTAGGTGCGTTTGGCATGCATCTGAGCGGGCGTCACGGTATTCATCCCGAGGAGCGAGAGCGCGGCAATCGCTTCGAGATTGATGTAGAGATTGAGTGCACCTCCCAAGACGCTGTTGAGACTGACGAGATCCAAGACACAGTTGACTATCGAGAGATCGCAAGGATCGTCCGACACATCAACGATCGGCAGACGTTCAACCTCATCGAGTCATTTGCCGGCGCGATTGCGGAGGAATTGCTCGCGAAGCTCCCGATGATCTCAGTCACCATCGTCCGAGTATCCAAACTTGCGCCGCCTGATCTGGGCGACATCGAGCGAACGATGGCACAAGTCACACGGTGCAGGCGATGAGTGACATCTCTGTCTTCCTCTGCCTTGGATCGAACAAGGGAGATCGAGATCGTCAGCTTGTTGGAGGCGTGGACGCACTCGAGCGGAGTGGCGTATCGGTCGATCGCCGTTCGTCCGTGTATGAGACGGAACCGGTAGGAATGGACGATCAGCCGTGGTTTCTCAATCAGGTGATTGGCGGTACAACACGACTGACTCCGGTTGCGCTTCTGGACACGTGCAAGCGGATCGAGCAGGCATTCGGTCGGGAGTCCACCCCGGTGCGCTTCGGACCGAGAACCCTCGATATCGACATCCTTCTCTATGGGAACGAGGTGTTGTCCACCGATCGACTTACGGTGCCCCATCCGCGAATGCACGAGCGCCGGTTCGTACTGGAGCCGCTGATGGAGATTGCTCCACAGCTCGTCGATCCTCGGGATGGACGGATGTACGCACAGATACTCGAACAACTCGATGAGGGAAAGAAGGTACAACATCGTTGCGAAACGAATTCTGATATCAGTTGACGGCTCTGAGCAGGAGGACAGGCGTACGCGCGTCGGCCTTCTCGAAGGAGATCGCCTTATGGAGATCTACTACGGGCACCCTTCGCAGGAGAAACTCGTCGGTAGCATCTATAGAGGACGCGTGGAAGATGTACTGCCCGGTCTGGGGTCGGCGTTCGTCGACATCGGAGAGCGGCGCAGTCTGTTCCTCTCGCGGAATGAGTTGAGTGACCGCCTGCTTGACAAAGCGGGTGTCAAGCCATGGCAAAGCGATGTTCCGATAACGAAGATTCTTAGCAAGGGACAGATGCTCACGCTACAGGTTCGACGCGAGGGAATCGGCAACAAGAATCCACAAGGCACCATGAAGATCAGTCTACCGGGGCGATTTTGGGTCTATCTTCCAAACGAGGAGCGGCTTGGCGTATCCCGACGGGTGGAGAACGTGCGTGATCAACGGAGAATCCGGAAGATAGCCCGAACGCTCAAACGACCTCATGAGGGAATGATCGCTCGCACCGCGTCCAAATGGGCAAGTGAAGAGGATCTCAAGAGAGATTTCAGACTGCTTGTCGAGACCTGGGATGGTGTGAAGAAGGTCGCCGAAAACGCGAAAAAGCCGCGCTTGCTGTACAAAGGAATGGGCCTCGTTCAGACTGTTCTTCGAGATCGTCTGGATCCGAACACGGAAGAGGTCATTGTCGATTCCCCGTTCTTTCGCGAGAAGATCCTGTCGTTCTTGGACTATATGAAGATGTCGGACTACAAGGATCGGATCCGGACATACGAGGGGAAGGGGACGCTGTTCAAGACGTTTCGCATTGAGGAGCAGATCCAGCAGAGTCTTTCGCGGCGCGTGTCGCTTGCCGGCGGTGGATCGCTTGTGATCGATGAAACGGAGGCATTGATTGCGATAGACGTGAACACTGGCGGGGATGTCCGCCATCGCAACCAGCATGTCGCGATTCTCAACACGAACCTGGAAGCGGCCGAGGAGATTGCCAGACAGCTTCGACTTCGGCAGATCAGTGGGATCATCATTGTGGACTTCGTGGATATGGAGAATCCCAAGGATGTCCATCAGGTCATTGACAAAGTCAAGTCGGAATTGAAGAAGGATCGTGTTTCGGCGGACTTCGTTGACATGACCGCGCTTGGACTGGTAGAAATCACGCGGAAGCGGCAAGGTGAGAGTTTGGCCGACATGCTTGAAGGTGCCAAGTTTGACGCGTGAGTGCCTCAGTGCAAGACGGCGAGGCGCTGGCAAGCAGCTCCCATTCGACTGCGCTGCGTGATACAATGATGTGTCCACTTCGTGCCTTGCACAGAGAGGGCGAGGGCGATTAGCTCAGCTGGGAGAGCGTTCGGGTCACATCCGAAAGGTCGCAGGTTCGAGCCCTGCATCGCCCAAAGGAAAGGGAGCGACAGAAGTCGCTCCCTTTCCTTTGGGGTTGACGACGGGTGAGACCCTGCGTTCCAAGGATAGG
>Ga0180431_10001884_pt1 | contig 28549 bp, 16 predicted proteins | sample SS_ome_11_FD_132459 | JGI IMG/M metagenome (GOLD analysis project Ga0180431, IMG submission 132459) | Hypersaline lake sediment archaeal communities from the Salton Sea, California, USA - SS_1_MS_1 metaG | ecosystem: Environmental > Aquatic > Non-marine Saline and Alkaline > Hypersaline >... | reverse complement strand
TTGACACGTTCCGTCTGTAGGGAACGCCCTCTGTGGCGTTCCGGGAAGCAGCAACGAGCGTGTTTTCCGGGTTTCGGAACGCCACAGAGGGCGTTCCCTACAAAAAGTCACAGCCTCACCGGTCGCGGCTTTATGATCGAAATGCCGAGATTGTTCTTGAGCAATCCCAAAGAAAGCCCGGCGTCGGCGGGACCGAGGCCGGGCTTTACGTCGTTCCGGGAGGGAAACTAAACAAAGTGTGGTGAGCAAGCGACTCCGTTCAGGCGCTTTTGTGTTTTGGTTCGGGCAAGGGGAAGGGTTCCTCGCGTCCGAAGACGACATCCTCCGTGATCAGGTACTCGATGGTTCCGGTTTGGTCCGGCAGCTCGAACATGATATCGAGCATGACGTCTTCGATGATCGACCGCAGCGCCCTGGCGCCGGTATTTTTCTCCATGGCGCGTTTCGCGATCGCCCGCAGGGCTTCGTCGGTGAAGTCCAACTTGGCGTCTTCCATGCTGAATAGAGCCTGGTACTGTTTGACCAGGGCATTTTTCGGTTCGCAGAGGACCTTGACCAGCGCGTCCTGGTCGAGCGGGCTTAGCGAACAAACGACGGGCATCCGGCCGACCAGTTCGGGAATAAGGCCGAATTCGAGGATGTCGTCGCTGGTGGCCTGCTCGAGCAGCTCACCGATCTGGTGTTCGTCGGGTACGGTCTGCTCCTGGCTGAATCCGATGGATCGTTTTCCGAGCCGTTTTCCGACGATGTCGTCCAGCCCGACGAACGTTCCGCCGCAGATGAAGAGGATTCTGGAGGTGTCGATTTGTATGTACTGCTGCTCGGGATGTTTTCTTCCGCCTTGGGGCGGGACGTTGGCGACGGTGCCTTCGAGCATCTTCAACAGGGCCTGCTGTACGCCTTCGCCGGAGACATCGCGGGTGATGGAGACGTTCTGGCTGGTCTTTCCGATTTTGTCGATTTCGTCGATGTAGAGGACCCCGCGCTGGGCGGCTTCGATGTCGAAGTCGGCGGCGTGGAGCAGCTTGAGCAACAGGTTCTCGACGTCCTCGCCCACGTAGCCGGCCTCGGTCAGCGTCGTCGCATCGCCGATGGCAAAGGGGACGTCGAGGATTCGGGCGAGGGTTTGGGCGAGCAGGGTCTTGCCGGAGCCGGTCGGGCCGATCATCAAGATGTTCGATTTGTCGATCTCGACGTCCGCTTCGATAGCCCCGTGCATGAGGCGTTTGTAGTGGCTGTGGACGGCCACGGCGAGGACTTTCTTGGCCTGGTTCTGGCCGATGACGTACTGGTCGAGTTGCTCGACGATTTGGCGTGGGGTGGGTACTTTTGTGAAGATCTGTTTACTGCTGCCGCGGCGACGGCGTTCCTGTTCGAGAATCGACTGGCACAGATCGATGCACTCGCCGCAGATGTAGACGTCGCTGGGGCCTTCCACCAGGGGTCCAACGTCGCGGTAGCTCTTTCGGCAGAAGGAGCAGAAGGCGTTTTTTTTGGAGGTTCCGCCGCCTCGGCGCCCTGAGTTGAAGTCTCTGCCTGAAGGCATGCCAGTTCCTTTTTGCGTCTGCCTGGTGTGAAACGATGTTGTTTTTACGACTCGACAGCGCTGAAGGTTTGCGGATTACGACGCCTTCGAACCGGTTCTTTCGTCAGAATCGCACCAACCGACGGGTTCCGGTCGGTTGATGTCATTCGTCGTAACCCGTTTCCCCGTTACCGTTTAACTCGTCTTGTAGTTGAGCCGCCAACGTAGTTCTTATTGTTCGGAATTCTTCGTCGCTAAGCTCACCCCGGGAATGTAAATCGCGGAATTTTGACATCAATTCACTGGCTTCCGGTTCGTGTTGTGCGGGCGCTTTGCGGAGTTTGTCGGTCACGTAAAACACCACGGCCAGCCCCGCAGCCAAAACAGCGATCCAAATCACCAATTGTTCGGCGCCGGCGTCCAGCAATCGGTCGATCATGTTGTCGGTCGTTTATGCCGAAATTACCCAAGCAACATTATCAGACTTACCTGCCCTCAATCACCTGGATCCTCATTAGATTATGCACATCCCGGTGGTCTGAGTCCAGGAGCAATGGGCGCCGAGGCCCTCGGAGCGGACGGTTTTACCACCAGACAGAGGGGTGTCGGATTGACAGCCGCCCACCGATACCTTACCTTGGTGACCGATTCGATGAGGTTTCTGAGCGAATCGCCAGTCACTCGATCATCTCTCGGGAGTGTTCCGATGCCGATCCTGTTTACCTGCCCTTACTGCGGCGTCCAGACCAATGTCTCGGACGAGTTTGCGGGGCAAACCGGCCCTTGTGTCAAGTGCGGCAAGACCGTGACGATCCCGCGGCCGGAGTCGGGTTTCGCTCCGGCGCCGAAATCCTCGAGCAATACGTGGATCGTCTTGCTGGTGATCGGCGTCTGCACGATACCTGTGCTGTTGATGTGTGCCGGGGTCTTGTTGCCCGGCGTGCAGGCCGGCCGCGAAGCTGCTCGCCGGGCGAATTGCCTGAACAACTTGAAGCAGATCGGACTGGCGATGCACAACTACCATAGTGTCCACGGGTGCTTTCCCCCGGCCTACATCCCCGACGAAAACGGCAACCCGAAACACAGTTGGCGGGTGCTGATCCTCCCGTATATGGAGGAAAGGGCACTCTATAACCGGTACAACTTCGACGAACCCTGGGACAGCCCCGCCAACCAGCAATTGGCCCCGTTGATGCCGAAGGTCTACAACTGCCCGAGCGATGCGCTTTCCGACGGCGTCTCGGAGACTTCCTATCTCATGGTGGTTGGTCCGGGTACCGTGGGCGAGGGTTCCACGCCGACAAGGATCGTTGATATCCGGGACGGCACGTCGAACACCGTGATGGTGGTCGAAACTGCCGGCACTGCGATCAATTGGCTCGAACCCGAGGATTGGGATACGTCCCAAGGCGATTTTTCGATCAACGAGGGCTTGGGAATGGGCATCGAGAGCGACCATGCCGGCGTGGCCAACGTGCTGTTCTGCGACGGCAGCGTGCGAAGCATCCCCGAATGGACCGATCCCGAGGATCTCGAAGCATTGACCACGCGCGACGGCGGGGAAGAGGTCCAGGGCTGGCAATTTGACTGATTTACCACGATTTCCCAGGTATCCCAGGCCCCGCAGGCCAAGCAACCGGCAACTCTTCCTCAAGCGGTACGACTGATACCGCCGATACGAATCCTACGGCTGTAGTCTCGTAGTGCGCGCGGAAATCTGCTTGGCCAAGAGCGTCCTCACGGAGGAGTCATGTCATGGGGTTCAGTTTAGTTAGTTCGCTAGTTGCATTGGTTGCTCTGGGGTTTCAGGCGGCCGATTCGACCGAGGCCGCCGGGCCGGTTTCCGGGGTTTCGGCGCCGCGCGAGACCGTTTCCAAGCGGCCTTCCGGCGAGCCGATCGCGACGCGGCAGACGCTGTTTTCCATCCCGTTTACGATAGACCGGCCGGCGAACCCTTCCGAGGAACCCGGCAACGTTCAACTCTACGTTTCCACGAACCGGGGGGTTGCGTGGCGGCTTTACGCCAGCGTTGAGCCCTCGCGGCGGCAGTTCTTGTTTCGCGCCGGCGGGGACGGCCCGTACTGGTTCCAAGTCCGCACGCTCGATCGGTCGGGCCGCATCAAGCCGCAACCGGCGGGCGCCGGCCTGCTCCGGGTGGTCGTCGATACCACGCGGCCGAGGATGGAACTCTCGGCCCGGCGCGGCGATGCCGGACAGGTCATCGCCCGATGGAGAATTGATGAACGCCATCCGAATCCGGATTCTCTGATGATTCACTATCGGGTTGGTCCCGATGGGGCGTGGCAACCGGTGGCGATCGGCCAGGAGAATCGCAGGGTTTCGGGTACGGTCGAGACCAACGAGGTCACCTTCTGGCCGAAGGCCGCGGGCGAAATCCAGATTCGGGCCGAGGTCACCGACGCGGCCGGCAATCGTGCCGTTTGCCATGCGCAAGTCAAGACGGGGCAGACGGCCGCCAAGCAACCACTGCGGAATTCCCAAGAAACCGAATCGATATGGCGAGGAGGGGCCCATCAAGCAGCCACCCCCTGGCCCGCCGAAGGCACCCCATCCGGCAAGAAGCAGCCCGGCAGCCGACACCAGGCCCGGGGCCTTCCGGGCAATGATCCCGAGAAGCGCAAACTCGTTCCTACCGTCGAGCACCTGAAACCCGATCCGGCGATGGGTCCGGTTGCCGGGCGAGTCCATCCGCCGATCCAGAAGCAATATGCGTCTGCAAGCCCCGAAGCGTCGCCGGAGGCGGCCGCCGGTCTGCCACCCGGCGAACGCCCGAGAATGATCAACAAGCGATTGTTCGAGTTGGAATACGACAACGACATGTCCGGCCGGGGATTCTCGCATATCGAGCTTTGGGGGAGTCAAGACGGGGGGCGGACCTGGCGGAGTTTTGCGTTCGACGACGACAACCGCAGCCCGGTGTCGGTCGTCGTCGAGGAAGAAGGGCTCTACGGATTTCGTGTCGTGGCGAGCAGCGTGGGCAACGCCCGCCCCAATCCGCCGAAGCCGGGGACGCCGCCCGAAATCTTCATCGGCGTCGACCTGACCAAGCCGACCGCCCGGATTACCGGCGCCGAGAGTGCCGCGGGGGCCGATGCGGGCAATCTGATGATATCGTGGGAGGCGGCCGACCGGTTCCTCGCGCGGCGGCCGGTCTCGCTTTCGTTCAGCCAATATCCCTGCGGGCCGTGGACGGTGATTGCCTCCGGCCTGGAGAATACCGGCAGCTACACCTGGGCGGTCGATCCCCGTGTGCCGCAGAGCATCTACTTGCGGCTGGAAGTCTGCGACGAGGCGGGGAACGTGGGCACGCATGAAACCTCCCATCCGGTCTTGCTCGAGCACACTCGTGCCTCGGTCCGCATTCGCGGCGTCCGCCCGGTCGGGCGAGAAAATCGGAGCGCAGCCGCGCGATATCCGTTTTGGTAGTCAAGGTCCGCGGGCCTGGCGAGAGCGAGTCGAGAATCAGACTCCGCCGGCGCAAGTGAAAATCGGTTTCAATAGGCTGTCGTGACAATCCATCCATTCCTTGACGTCCTGGACAATCCGGCGAGGGCCGCGGCTCGGGCGCCAGTTGAAATCCTGTTGCGCTTCTCGCGAATCGGTGATGAAGATCCGAAGATCGACGGGTCTCGTCTCCGGGGCAGATCTGTCGCCGTTGGTTGTGTATCGCCTTCCACAGGCGTTTCCGCTCGTTCATAACAGGCAGCGACGCCACCAGCTCCATCCACTTCGCGGCCAGCGAATGTCCATTTCGGCCGGTCCGACTTCACGGTATTCGGGTTTAGTGTACAATGACCACCGATGGGAAGGCACATCGCGGCTTCCACCCATTAGGGTGATGGCACGTGGGTGGGTCAGCACGCTTGCTCGGGAGATATTGACGCGCGAGGTTCTTTCAGAAATGGATCACCACAGGCTTACAAACATTTCTGCCGCTGCAGACACAGAACCTCCCGCAAATCTGCCCCCTGTTCCCGATCCGCACATAGCTCCACTCCGGGACACTAGAACTTTGATGGAATTGGTTGCGGAGGTCACCGATGAGCCGCAGGAGGAAGTGCAACGACGGCTTCGAAAGGAGCATCAGCGGTTAGGCTCGAACGTGTGGGAGGAAATGCAGCGGTGGGGAATCGAGCCATATGTGTGGAGTGACAAGCTGGTTGAGTTCTACAGCAAGACGGATGCATTTCTCTACGAATCGTTGGTGTGGAATCGCACGGCGAAGAAGAACCAAATGCGCAAGTGGATCGGCGAGTTTCTTGCCCGGGATTTCGCAGGTCCCGCAAAGATTCTTACCTATGGCGACGGGCTCGGGTTCGACAGTCTGTATCTGACAAAGGCCGGCCACGACGTGACTTCGTTTGAAGTTTCTGAGAAGTGTGTGAAGCTTGCCAAATCGGTTTTCGCGAGGGCGGGTGAGACCTTGCGGATACTTGGTTCTCCCGAGGAAGTCGAAGAGGAAGCGTACGACGTGGTCGTCTGCCTCGATGTGCTGGAGCACGTTCCCGATCCACCCGGTCTGGTGGGACAACTGGCGGGCGCACTTCGACGTGGGGGCCGGCTGATCGTCCACGCCCCGTTCTTCTACGTTGCTTGGAATGTTGTCACCCACCTTCGTGCTAACAAGAAGTACAGCGGCGATCTGGTCAGACTGTACACCCCACACGGGCTCACCCCCATAGACGGTCAGTTTTTCTGGGATCCGCTCGTGCTGGAGAAGTGCGACCGGAACGCCGGTCCAAGAAACCGATTTGCGGGACGCGAGGTTTTGCTGCGATGGTCCGGATTACTATTGTCAGTGGGAAGGTTTTGGCCGCTACCACATATTTGGGTGGCCAAACTTTTGTCCAAGGTGGAAAAGGAATACAAGCATGAGTTGTGGATCGAAGAATAATCGAATACCTGCGGTTATTCTGGTATGCGGTGCTGGGCCGTCAGGCCGCGCCTTGGTGTCGGATGCCTTTGATGCTGTGTGGACTAAGCTTGGTATGGCAAACTGATCCGTTGTACTATGAACAATATGGCCTGCCACTGCTTGATAGTAACTGAATAGGTGCTCCAGGAACACATGATTCAGAAGCAGAGAATACAACGGTCCAGCTTGTGGCGAGCGTGTTTTTATGTGGTCTTGTTCCCTGCTTTAGCGTTTATCCACATTTCGTTAAGGGATTACGTTGCCGATGATGCGTACATTCATGTTCGCATTGCACAACATCTGGTCGAACACGGGGTGCCTTATTTCAACGTTCACGAGCCAATCATGGCCAGTTCCTCGCCACTGTATACTATTACCCTCTTTCTGGCATTTTCCATTTTTGGCGTTAACCTTCTGACATTAGCGATACTCAACAGTCTTGCAACTTGCCTTTGTGCCTTGGTTTTCAGTCGGTTGGCGAGGCGAGTCCTTGCCAGTGAGTCGTTCCGCGTGGACCTCTGTGTAACGGTTGTTGTGGTGTCGCTGTTGCTAGAATCCAGCATCTCCCTGATGGAGACTCCGTTGGCACTGCTCGTTTTGGGCCAAGGGATTCATTTTTATCTTGGCCGGCGCCCCGTGAGCTTTGTCTTCTTGTGCGCGGCCGTTTTTTTGCGAATTGAACTGGCGGTTTTCTTCCTTAGCTTTGTCGCCCACAGTCTGTACACTCGCCGAATTGGCCCTGGACAGATCGTTTTGTGCGCGTTGCTTGGGGGCGTACCCTGGGTTCTGTACGATCTATATTTTTTTCGCACGATTCTGCCACAGACGATGGAGGCAAAAAGCGCGGTCTTCTCTCTGAACATCATGCAATTTGCCATGATTACTTATCGGTATCTTTACGGGCCACATTTGTCGTTCAATTTGCGATGGCTTCTGATCGTTCATGCCGTGGCGGCACCGTGGATGTTTTTGGCGACCTTTCTGAAGGGGAGACCGGCATTTCGTGACGACAAGGTTCTCAAGTCGGCACTATTGTTATTCTTGCCTGGCGCCACAATTCTGGCGGTCTATGCGGCCAAGCGAGTTTTGCCCTTCCAATGGTACCTGCCGTTGTTCTTGGTTCCCATGTTTATCGGGATGTTCCTCGTCGCATACGCGCGGAAATCCGCGCTGATCCGGTTTGCATTTGCCTTTTTCGTTTTTCCAGTGGTCCTCAATTTGGCGATCAACACGTGTGCAGCATTGGGTTATCCTGGTCTGTATTCAGACTTCGTTTTCGGGGCACGTACGAGGCAATACATGCGTGTCGGCTATGCTCTGCAACGAAAGTACCCCGATGCGACGCTTCTGACAACCGAAATAGGCGCGCTGGGTTTCGCGTTCGGAGGAACTATCCACGATGCTGCCGGCCTGGTGTCCCCAGCAGCTTTGAAGTATCACCCCATGCATGTGCCCCAAGAGAGATCCTTGGGATATATTGGTGCGATTCCCCCCGAATTTGTTCATGAAGTCAAGCCGGATATCATAGTCAGCTACGATGTGTTTATCGAGGAACTCATGCGGTCGGATTTGCTGGACGAGTACGTGCATGAAAGTATCCCGGCTTTGCTCCCCGGAGATGCCGCGGTAGCCGACCACCGGCAACTCTGGTTTGGGCAACAACTACATGTCTTTGTACGGAAGGAAATTGACCTGGGTCCAATCCAGAAAGAGTCCGACCGCGAGAATCTGGATTAGTTGCGCAAACTCTCGTGGGAGAAGATTGCAGAGATCGGGCGCGAGATCCCGGTTGTGATCAATGGGTGCAGCTTCCTGAGTCGGAATACCGACGCTAAAACAAAGGGTGTGTATTCCACGTAGTTCTGCTGACCCTCTCGTTAAATGCAATGCGGGAAGAGGCAATTGCCATCTCGAAAACATTGTGTGTTGGTGTCCGGCGAATACTTGCCCCGGACGGCAATACGGGCTCATGTAGCATTTTCTCAATCTCTCCGCTATAGAGACTCTGTCTGCTTGGAGGAAGAATCGGCTTCGTAGGGGCGGTACTCGATCAGGCGAATATCGAACGGGGCGCGGATCCGGTAGGAAACACCCCGCCATGCGGCAGTCCGCACGAAGATGGTGGAAACGAGTGCGATGGGGTAGATGATCTGAGTTGCGCCGACGGCTGCCAACAGTTTTGCGGCATCGAAGGCAGTCAGCCACGCGGCCGGTTCGCCCCGTGCCCGGACGATCCGCCGCACGCCGGCCTCCATGGGGATCAGCAGCAAGAGCATCCCGGCCATGTACAGGGCAAGCCCGCCACCCGCCCAGATCAGTGTCTCCGGTCGGCCCGTGGCAAGGGCCGTAATCGCAAGGGCCGCCGTGACGAGCAATGTCAGCGACGTGGCAATCGCGTGGGCGACGACTCCCGGCCAGCCGGGATGGTACAGCCGGGCGGCGAGCAGTTGGCGTCGTACCCAGCGGAAGTAGTTGGAAATGCTGCACGCCTCGCGGTTGACCATCATCAGCGAGGGGACGAATACCACGCGGAACTCTTGTTTGCGAAGCACCCGGTAGAGCATCGTGTCTTCACAAAATGCCTTCTGCCAGCGGTCGAGCAGGTCGGATTCCCGAAGGACCCTGGTTTTTAGTGCCAGCGATCCACCCCACGGGATCCGGTAGAGATACATCTGCACGACCGCTGCGGCGTTCCAGGCGTATCGCACCAGGGCCCCCCAGGTCCTTTTGTCCGGCATGTACCACCGGTTTCCCGTCGAGACCCCAACACGTTCACATGCCAAGGGAGCGACCAGCTCGCGAAGCCAATCGGGGTGTGCAACCGTATCGGCATCCAGCAGGGCAACGACTTCGTACGACTCGTCGAGTTGCGAGACGGCCTGCACGACGCTGCTGCACTTGAGACTGCACGTGTCATGGCGCCGGGTCAGGGGCGAAATCTGCACGTTGGTCACATTGCAGCGGTCGACGACTTCTTCGGCGATTTGCCACGCCGCGTCCTCGCGGGAATCGACGATTACGCGCACGTCGTAATCGGGATAGTCCTGTTTCAGCAGTGCTTCGAGGCAATCGGCCAGGAACGGGTCGGTTCCCCGCAGGCAGAGAACCACCGCTGCCTTGGGGCGGTACTGTTCGGTAGCCGCGTGCCTCTTCCAGCGAAACAGGACCCAAATGAAGCCGCACGTCATCAGGGCTTGACCCGTGACGAGCCCGAGCAGGATCCAGAATATGGCGACCGCAAGCTGGTTCATGTCTTCAGCCCGCAAGCGATTCTTCAGGGTGTTTTGCCGCCCCGATCGATGCGCGTACTTTCCGCACGTAGGTTTCGAGCAGGTCTTCGGCCTGCCTGCCCGTCATCGCGCGGGCGTCGTAGTGCAGGGTGACGGTCAGCTTGCCGGCGTAGATGAACACTGCGAACGCGGCGGAGGTGTGTGGGCGGATCGGCGCCAGGCATTCCATGCCCTCCAGGACGACGTTGCCGACCACGAATCGGCCCTCGCGGCGCGGCAGGGGCAGTTTTGCCAACGGCGAACCGAGGTTCGTAAAAACGCAAGTTGCCGTACACTGATCCCCTTTGACCTGAGCGGGCATGCCGCCCGGCAAGAACCTACACGCTTGCAGCGAGAAGACGAAAGTCAGCCCCAGTCGCCGGCGTTTGATCAGAAGCATCTCGTCGGAGATGCCCGCAAGCAACTGCCCGGTGTCGGCGAAGTCCTGCGAACGCCGATCGAGGAACACCATGCTCACGGCGTTGGCGGCCGGGAGCCGCCGCTCGGAAACGGTTCGGAGGTTCACGGGCACCGAGAGCCGCAGCCAGCCGTCGTCGTACCCGGGCACATGCCGCGACATCCAATCGTGCAACGCCAGAAACAGATCTCGGGCGAGCAGATCGTTGGTCGTTGCGCGCAATTCCGCGGCGACTCTCCGCAGAGCTTTCGTTTCGGCCTCGTCGATTCGGCGCGTACACGTTGCGGGGTATCTGTCCGGCGGTTGGGACATGTCTTGCGGTGGAGTGTTGGGGGTCGCCGGTACGGGTGATCGCATCAGGAACTGCCGCACGCCGAGCAGGCCGGTAAGCTGTTGGGGTAGAATTCGCAGGAACCTCCACGGGGTGAGGCCGAACGTGTTGCGCCGGCGCAGGAGTTTCGCATCCAACGGCGGCAGGGTTGCCCGCCGCGACGTTTCTCCCGCGGCCACGGCGTAGGCGACCAGCAAGTCCCTGAGAAAGCGGAACCCGCCCAGCCCGTCGCAACAGGAATGATGAAACTGCATCACCAGTTCGGTTGTTTTCGCACCCGCCAGCACCCAGAATCTCAGCCCGGCTTCGGCGTAGAGATTGATGGGCGCGGCATGGGGAAAGGAGTCGTCCGGCAGTTTTTCTTGCCACCGCACGGTCGGCGCCGTGGTTTCGTCCGCGATCCATTGAAAACGGTTGCGGGGCAACTTGCGCACGGACACGGCCAGCAAGGGATGCCGGGCAACGGACGCCTGCAACACCGACTCGAAGGCCCTGCGGTCCAACCGGCCGGAGAACCGAACCCGGCAGAAGAAATTCATGGGATAGGCCGGGCGGTCGTCCGATAGCATGTATTCTTCGAACGGCGCCAACGGCAACGGAAAGATCATGCTCCGCTCCGTGAAGACACTCGCGGTGTACCGGCCGGCGGTTCCGTGACGGTTGCCTGCAAAATAGTCAGCAACTGTTTGAGATCGATTCCGTTGCCTTCGATCTGAACCTGTGATTGTTTGTGTGCCTGTTCGACGGTGACTTGGCGGGAGATGAGTTGACGGCAGGTCCGGGAATCCAAGTGGAACGTTGCGGTACACCTGGAGCTGAGCCCCTCTTCCGCTGCGACAGGTTTGCCGTTGTTGACGGCGACTTCCCACGCACCGCCCCCGGGCCCGTCGACCTGAAGCCCCAGGAAGATTTGCCCTCCGGGGGTTTCCGGCATCTCCCCGCACGGCTGGAAGAGCCCTTGCAGGTGATGCCGGACGTCGAATTCGCGCTCGGTTTGCTGAAATCGCGGCGGGCGAAAACCGGACTCGATCGCGAATTTCGCCAGCCGCAGCATCATGTTGCAATCGACACGAGGGCAAGGCAAATGGGGAACCGCTGCCTCGGTGTTTTCCGTATCAAAGTCCGGGTCGTCGCGCCAGTACGACCCGTAGATCTTCATTTGTTCCCGGAAGGTCCGTTCGAACCAACTTCCGTCGCATACCGGACCGTCGTTCGGATCTGCCGGCTGCGAATACGTTTCCACGGCTTCTTGCACCGCCTCGGCCATGTCCGCCAACCGTGTCGGTTCCTTGGACGTGAGATGGTATGTCTTGCCGTGCCGGTCGGGGCACCCGAAGATCTCGCTGATTGCCGCCGATACCCAATCGACCGGCACGAAATTCTTTCGCTCGTTGCCGTTCAAGTCGAGCATCGCCAGCAAGGCGCTGGCGCTGGTTGATCCGAGAAAGACTTTGCTGACCAGCGTGTGGGCAAGCTTCAGAATCGCGTAGAAGCTGTGAAAGGTTGAAGTGTAATTCGTTTGGGAATCACCCACAATGATCGATGGGCGGTAGAATGTGGGTGGGTCGAGGAAATCGGCGCCGCGGACCATCTTCTCGGCCTCGACCTTGCTTTTCTCGTAGTCGTTACCCAGCATCTGCCCCACGTTGAGTTCACTTTCCAGAACCCGGCCTTGACGCAATCCGCAGACATAGGCTGTCGACACGTGGTGGAATTGGCGGATTCCGGTGAATCGGCAAAGCTCCAAAATCCGCCGCGTTCCCTCCACGTTGGTTTGCATGGGCTCGCCGTTGGAACTGCCGGCACAAAACGTCAGGCTGGCGGCGTTGTGGATAACGGATTGACAGTGTTGCGAGATCCATTTGACACTGGCTGCGTCGAGGTTCAGATCAAACTGAGAAAGATCGCCTTCGAGGACCACAGGTCGCGGGAGCAGGCGACCGTTTTCTTGCTCGCACCTCGCGAGGAGGGTTTCAATGCGCCGGCGGGCCGACGTGGAGTTATGGGGGCGGACAAGGACCGCCATCCGATGCCCCGCCCGAAGACTGTCTCGAAGAAGGTAGGATCCCAAGAGACCTGTGGCGCCAGTGAGAAGGTGATACCTCATTTGGTCCCCTTGCCCGGAATTGTATGCCCGCTCCAAACACCCACTTTTTGTCCGAGCCTTTCCACTCAGCTCTCCGACACGTCGCAAATAGTTCACTGTAACAGCTTATGTTAGCAAAGACAAGCATGATAGTCAAATGAGTCAAACCCCGGTAGCCTCGTCTTTTTGCCCAGAAGTCCCCTCTGCTTGGTGGACATCTCAGGCGTTTTATATTGCCCACCGAAGAGGGGTGCGATGGACGCGTTCCCGGGACGTGCCTACAAATCCTGCCAAGGACCTTGCAGACCCAGGAGATAGTCGAGCGGTTCGGTCACGTCCTTGGTATCGCCGCTTGTGGTGGCGGCGGCATTGACTTGATCGAATGCCAGGACCTCGTAGAGGAAATTGAGCGAAGCGTTCGACAAACGGGCCCAGTCCGTGGCCGCTTCGAGCAAATCGACCTGGTTGGAATCGAACAGATCGGCCCGGTCGTTGCCGCCGGTGCTCGCGTCGGCATAGACCTTCTCGAAGCTTTTCGCCTCGTTGTAGTAACCGGCGCCGTACATGGCACTTTCCAGCGGCGAGCCGTAGAAATGATCGTCGCCGGCCGAGTCGTACAATCGGGCCTCATCGGTGCCGCCACCCGGGGCATCGGCGTGGATTTCCTCGAACTCCTTGGCGCGGTTGAAGTACTCCTGGTTGCCGAGCATTCCCCCGCCGGTAGAGCCGTACATGGCTCCCTCGTCCGGCCCGGCGTAGAACGTGTCGTCACCCGCCGAATCGAAAAGGTAGCTGACGTCGTGACCTCCGGCAGGCGTGAAGCCGAGGACTTCTTCGAAGTACTTCGCCCGATTGAGGAAGGGATCGGCGCCGCCGGCTTGATACATGGTACTTTCAACCGGCGTCGAGTAGAAGATATCGTCGCCCGGCGAGTCGTACATGCGTGCGACGTCGCGACCGCCGCCCGTGGCGTAAGCACTCACCTCCGGGAACGCGACTGCCTGCAGCGAAAAGCCGCTACCGGTCAGGCGGCCGTAGTCCGGCGCGGCAATGAACAAGTCGTTGCCTGGCGAGTCGTAGAGGCCGGCGGTGTCGGCGCCGCCGTTGCCTGCGGTGGCGATGATCTTTTCGAAGCCGTCGATCGAATGGGTCGCGCCCGGCATGATCATCGAGGCCTCACCCGGCGAGGCCACAAACTGGTCGTCGCCGGCAGAGTCGTAGAGGTAGGCCACGTCCTTGCCGAACAGGCCGTGGACGGTGACGGATTCGACGTTGGCAACGGTGACCGGATAGCCGAGGAACGTCAGGGTCGCATGATCGGACCAGAGTTCGAGGAAATCAAGGCCGTCGGTGGCGGTGAGCACGACGGTGTCGTTGCCGCCCACGCCGTCGAAGTCGAGGCTGGTTGCACTGGGATTGATCTCCTGGGAAACGCCGTTGATTGTGGCGGTCCAAGCGGCGGGGATGGAACCGGCGATAAACTCGAACACGTCGTTGCCGTTGGTGCCGTAGAGCTGGACGTTCGGGTCCTCGACGACCGCGTCGCTCGCCGGCGGGATAATCGGGGCTTCGGTCGGGACAATCCCGCTGAAGATGTCGGTTCCAATATCGTCGGCATCTGCGGCGAGGATTTGCGTCCACATCGACGTGGCCCCGTCGAAGACGGCCCAATCCCCGACTTCCCAGGTGGCGATGCCGTCCAGGTCGGTCGTGCCGGCGACATCTACGATGTAGTATTCGCCCGGGGTTCCAATGCCGCTTGCCAGCACCGGGGTGTTCGCATTGGCGTCCCACTCTCCTTGAAAGGCCTCGTCGGGGCCGACCCAGACGATATCGATGTCGCCGCTTGGGCCCATGGCCACGGCCGGCCAGTGCTGATTGCCGAAGATGGTGCTGTTGACACGGAACTCACCCCATCCCCAGTCGGCGCCGGTGGCATCGTAGACACGTGCAAAGACCCCGAAGTCGAGATCACCCGGTTCCAGGGCATCTTGCCCGAAGCTCGCCCAGGTTATCGCGAACTTGCCGTCGGTGTCCATACCCACCCCCGATTGATACTGGGAATAGAGCGTGGTCTCGTTGACGAGGAACTCGCCGCCCAGCGGCGCGCCCGCTGCATTGTAGCGTCTTGCGAACACGCCGTACTGGTTCCCGTCGGGAGGCTGCATGAAGCTGGACCAGGTGACCACGAAGTTTCCGGCGGCGTCCCTGGCGACTTGGGGGACGAGGTCGTCGAAGCCCTGGTCGTCGACCGCTTCCTGGTTGATTTGGAACTCGCCTCCGAGGGGCACCCCGGCGGCGCTGTAGCGCTGCCCGCACACGCTCCAATAGCCCTGGTCAACCAGCCAACTGTTCCAGACGACGACGAAGTTGCCGACGGCGTCCATGGCCACGTCGGACCGGTCCTGGGACGAATACGTGGTCGTATTGACCATGAACTCGTCGCCGAGCGCGTTGCCGAGGACGTCGAACCGGCGTGCCAGGACATTGATGTCTCCCTCGGGGGCGCCGTAGGTCGTGTACGAAACCACGAAGCTCCCGTTGGCGCGGTTCATGGTCACCGCGGGTTTGTCCTGAATGAACCAGGGGTTCTGGTTCACGCGGAACTGGTCGCCGGTCGCGGCGCCGAACTCGTCGTATATCCGTGCGAATACGCCGGAACCGTCATCCTCGCCCTGACCCGACCACACGACAACGAAACGGCCGGCGTCGCTCATGGCTACGTCGGGTTCGATCTGGTCGCCGGTCGTAAACGTGGCGACGTCGAACTCGTCTCCGACCGGCTCGCCGTTGCGGGCGAACATTTGGCCCTTGATGGACGCCTCCAAGGCGGTGGTCGCGTCGGCAAGAGTGACTTCCTCGTAGCTGACCCAGACGACGACGTGGTCCCCGGCTTGGTCGTTGGCCACCGCCGGGCTGTCCTGGAAGCCGTCGGTCGTGGTGTTGACGGAGTCACCGCTGGTATCGGGCTCGGGGTCTGGATCGGGGCCCGGACCGGGACCACCCCCGACATCGTCGGCCACCACGCTAAACGTCCTCTCCCAGTCGACGCCGTTGGGCTCGAACCCGTTGCGTCCCAAGGGGTTCCTCACGCGGTCGCGGAGGCCGCCTCGCGGGTCATTGATCGGGTCGGTGGGCGGGGCGAGCGCCCGGATCCCGTAGGCGCCGGTTGCCAACGGCTCAATCGCGGGGCCGGCAGCGGCCGCGAGGATTTGCACCCAATCCGTCCCGTTGAATAGCGCCCAATCGCCGTTGTTCCATGTCTCCGCGGTGCCATCGCCATCTAGGTCGAAGTTCGCACCACCAGGAAGAAGAACGCCCGCGACGATGTAGTAATCGCCCGGACTTGGAGACAAACCCAAGAGATTCGGGATATTCGTCTCGGCGTTCCACGTTCCCATGGACGTGGTTGCCGGGTTGCCGTCGAGCAACAGGACGGCCTCCCACTTGTTCGTCGGCGTCGCGTCCAGATCGTACGGTGCGCCGGTGTTCGGATCGATGTACGGTAGGCCGGTGGCCGGATCGTTCCCCATTAACTGGGACGCCATGTTCATGCCGAAACGGACGCTGACCACGCCGCCGGCCATCGGCGAGCCGCCCACCAACAACTGGTAGTTCTCCTCGTTATTGACGCTGTCGAGGAGGATGCGGATGCTCTCGGGGACCGGCTGCCCGGCCAGGTTCAGGGCGGTGCGCTGGTCCTGCGCCCACTCGACGTCATCGTAATCGAATTGCAGCATCTGCTCGTCGAAGGTCAGGACGAGATACTGAAGCGGGTCCGAGCCCGGAGGGACAACCGAGGTGTCCAGGTTCAGGGCGGTGCCGCCGTCGTCGACCAGGTTGCCCTCCTGGTCGACCATGTCGGCCACCCTCGGCCCGGCCGTATCGGTCGTTTCGTCAAACCGGCGGTAGAAGACGCTGGCGTGGGGGCTGGTTGCATCCACTGCACCGGGAATCGTCAGCTCCTGGTGCGAGGCCAGGTCCAGTTGGCTCCAAACGGCGACGAAATCGCCGTCGGGTTCCATGTCGCAGGCCACCTCGCCCTGCCAGGTCCCCGCCGTACCCATCGTGTGCTCGAAGGCCCACGCCGAGCCCGCATCGTTCGTACTTTCCGGATGTCCGTTTCGGAATGTCGAACCATTGATGGTTCCTTCGAAGGGGTCCCAATCGGGTGGCGGGGGGGGCTGGTTTTGGGCGGCGCCGCCTGATATCGGCGGTATGTCCGTCGCGGCACTGCCGCCCACAAAATCAACCTGGAATACCCAAAATGGATTGTTTCCCCAGTTTGGATCAGTAGGATCACTAGGATCGTAGGGCAGGTGGCCGCTGGTAGGAGTAAGGGGGTCACTCATAAGGGGTTGGTAAGCCACGTCCACTTCATAGTTCCCGTTTGTGATCGACTGGATTCCGTCTGCTATCCCGGGGGCATAAACGAAGTCCGGATCGCCGCCCGCGATCCAGTTTACGTCGCTCGAGCCATAGTTGGGCACCCCGTCCGTCATTGTCCCATCGGTCAACCCAAACCATCCCCAATCCCAAATAAAGGTACCGGGATTGAGGGGATCTTCAATAGGTACCACTGTAACCGTTATAAACTGGCGCTCATCGACGGCGGGAATGGTATACGTCATGCCGCCGCCGCCGTCCAGGACCGCCATTGTTAACGGGTGATCGTGGACTTCGCCCTGGAACGTTACCTCGAATACGTGATCGAGCGGGTTCAGCATCATTGGGTAAAGGTCCCAATACGTACCTTCCCGAATATCAAGCTCCGTTGAGAAGAAGCCGCCGCCACCGCCAATGTAGCGGACATCAACGGGTCCTTCGTACCGGGGATAGGCCTCCGGCCAGTTGACGCCGAGTATGTCGATAGCCTGGGTCTGGAGTTGTTCGTCGATCTCGCCCGCCGTGGCGTAAGGCTGGAGTATCCCGTTATCGTACACCGGGGTGATAGTAACGTCGCGGGACTGAAGCAACATGTCGTTCCAAACACGTATCGTGAAACTCCCAGAGTCGGCGTCCTCCGGGATGGTGATGATGTAGCGCTCGTTGTGGCCGTCGCGCATGTTGCTGATCAGGCTGTCGCTGAAGAGGTTGTTGGTTTCGAGCCGGGGGTCGGCGTCCCATCGGCTGAACATGGCACCGTTGGCGTCGCCCCGCAACATGCGGACCCCGTTGTCCAGGATCGCCCCGAGGCGGCCAAGCTGCTCGTTGTCGGCGACCGTGTTGTCGGCCGATTCGTCTATGAAAAGTGTTAAAGGGTCGTCGAACGGGATGAGGTTGGGGCCCGGGTGCAATAACGGGCTGGCGGCGGAGAACAGCACGTAGTCGATGGCCGCGTCGATGTCGCTCCCGAGGCTGCTGTAAAGGGTGTTGTTCTTGATGACGTCCCCCTCCGTGTATTCGCCGAACATGAACGTGTCCACGGTGGGATTAAAGTAGGGGTCCTCCCAGGGTGCCAACAGCGGTGGATTCCCCAAGTCCAGGTTCAGGTCGTCTGCGGTGTTTGGGATGAGGTCGGGGCCCCAAATCTGCTCCATCCAGTATTCGTAGACCAAGTTGTATTCGTCGTAGGACAATTCCACGTCCTCCGCCATGTCGCCGCCGTAGCCGTGGTAGGAGATCGCCACGTCGCCGTCGGCGTCCATCATGACGTTGCTCGATTCCTGGTCGTACGGCCAGAGGGTATTGGCGCCGACGGTGTCGGCGCTGTTGGCGCGGAATTCGGTGCGGACGACGTTGCCGCCGGGTATGGCAACCCCGTCGGCATCGTACAGCTCGTACATGAGGCCGTAGACGCCCTCGCTCGTCTCCGGGAGGTTATCGGGATCTTGTGCGGCCTCGAAGGAGAAACAGACGTTGTTCTGGTAATCGAAGGCGGCCGTGGACGAGCCGCCCCCGACGATGTTCTGGGCCGGGATCAGCGGCGCCTGGTCCGGGTCGGTGGGGTCGTAGTCCGGCGGTAACACCGTGGCCCAGACTTCCACCTCGAGGGGGCCGGGATCGAGGAGGTGGGGATCGTGGGTGCGGGTCCAGGTAATCGCCGCGTGGCCGTCCCCGCTCATCGCCACGTAGGGCTCGAAGTGGACGGCCGTGTCCTCCGGGTGTACCATGAATTCCAGCCCCTGGGAGACGCCGTGGCGGTCGAACGACCGGGCCGTAATGCCGTTGAAGAAGCTGATGTCCTGCCCCTCGTTCTCCCAGACGACCATGAAGTTGCCCGCGTGGTCCATGTCGACGTGCGGGGCGCGTTGGGCGTTCGGCGTGAAGCTGTTGACCTGGAAGGAGTCGCCCTCCTTGTCCACCTGGGTGATCGCAACCTGGTGGATCATCGTAACGTGGCCGGCCGCATGGGCATTGGGGCTGAACAGAACGGGCTCGTCGAGGCGCACGTACACCGTGTCGAAACCGAGGCCGTCGTTGTCGCCCCATCCCCATTCTCCGGCCGCCAACGAACCCAAGCCCGAGAGGCCGTAGTCGACTTCGGGGGCGGGGGCGCCCTCGATCAAGAGATCGCTCGGCCGGTTCAAGGAAGGATCTTCACCCCCGGGCAGCGTGACGTAATACTCGTTCGTGCCGGCGCCCGACGGTTGCCACATGTACCTGACCGACCTGAGGTTCGATCTGACCGGCGAGTAGAACCAGGGCGCCGTGACCTCGCCGGTCGGCCTGAACCGCTGGGCGAAGATGTCGGAAACCGACCCGTAGTTGTCCCAATTCGGGATCTCGCTGTCCCAGGCGATGACGAAGTTGCCGTCGGCGTCCATTCCGACCGAGGGATTCGTCTGGTTGTAGACGTCGACGCGGAGCGTGAACTCGTTCTCGACTTCGACCGGGTTGACGCGGAACTCGGGGCTGGGCTGCTTCACGGTGGTGACCGCGGGCACCCAGGGATTCGGAAGCGGCACGGTGATGTCCCGCAGCACGCCGCCCGGCTCGCCGGTCTCATCCACGACTTTCGAGAGCACCAACTGCGGATGGTCCTGCATACCCGAGTCGCCGATAAACGTGATGTCGAATATCGTATTGCTGGGCAGGCCGGTTGCCGGGTCGACAAACGGCGCCACGTCGACTTTCGGCGAGGGCGTCCGCAACCTTTCAGGCACCGAGTACGGCGGCAAATCGAAATCGAGCACGTCGATGCGGTCCGACGGCGGCAGATCGATCGGACCTATCGGCACGTTCTCCGAGGTGAGCAAGAAGTGCTGCTCGATCGCCAACGCCGTTATGTGCGGGTCGGTCGGATGGACCGGAATGTCCGGCAATACGATCGGCTCACTGACCGTCGATGTCATGACCGCGGGCAGAAAACCGGATACGAATTGGGGCGTGGGTATGAGAGGATCGGTATTGACTGTCAACAGCGGCATATCCTGCCCGCCTGAGGCGGGCCCGAAGTTGACCAGGAACTCGTGGGGGTTGAGGGCCTCGACGGTTACGCCCGCCAGTTCGGGCTCCGCCCCGGAAATTGCCCGCAACTCCGTCTGGATGATGTCGGCCTGGGCCTGGATGTGCTCCAGCGGCGTGGGCGGGTTTGCGACGTCCGCGGCGAGGAACCGGACCCAGCCGGTCCCGTCGTACAGGGCCCAGTCTCCGACTTCCCAAACGTCAATGCCGTCCAGCACCGTGCCCCCGACACCGTCGGCCGTGCTAACGATATAGTAATCGCCCGGGAGATCGAAACCGGTTGGTAACGCGGGTGGGGGGAGGAAGGGTGGAACAGCGTTCGTGTTGGCATCCCAGTATCCTTGAAATGTCGTGGCCAACGGGTTATTCAACCACGAGACCTCGTTGTAAGGGATATCCGCAGTCGTTGACGCGCCGAATTCGAGTTGAAACTGCCCTGATACATACGTGCCCAGCAACCCCCCAAAGCCAATGGCGGGTTCGTACGTCGACGACACGGTGATCTTCTGTACCTCGTTTCCCCCGACCGACAGATCGAAAGTGGCGTATTTGCGGGGGTCGGCGTCGTCGAGCACGCCGTCGGGCAAAGTCATGCGCTGCACCTCGTCGGTGAAGTACCGCGCGTAGACGTTGGCGTCGGTCACCAGTTCCCCCGTCTCCGGATCGATGGTATTGCCGAGCACGTCGTCGTATCGGGTCCACGTCACGACGAAGTCGCCGTCGTTGTCGCACGCGACCGAATGGCCCGCCTCGGTCAGTTCGATCGGCGAGTCGAAGTCCTCTTCGTCGAAGTGCGGGGTGATCAACTGCTGGTTGACCATGTGGTCGCCCGCGGTCATGACCGCGAGGTTGCTGAGGCTCAGCAGCCGCCGCTCTTCGAGGGGATCGATTTGGAGGCGCCGGAACGCGCGCTCGCTCGCGGGTTTGCCCTTGCCGCGGGCAAACAAGTCGCGGGCGCATTCGATCGACGGTGCAAAACGCAGCTTTGGCAATCGGAACAGAGACATCTTCATTATTCCTTAGTCAAGATTCGCGCAAAACAGCAGCTTGGCGCGGGAAACAAGAGGCCGAACAGACGTGACCCGGACCCAACGTTTTGTCGCACCAATCCCCTTGCCGGATCGGCAGCAAAACCCTCCTTATTATTCTTCATATTAGAGTCAATCCACTTGGATTTGTCAAACAGATTGTTGACGCGGTGCCGATAGTAACGACCCCTCTTAGCTTTCCCACAAGCGGAAAGCCCGGGCCGCTTGCCTTCCGTTTCACCCGGCGATTCACCTTCCCTGGATCTCGCAAATTATCCAGTTTACCATGTTATCTTGATTGGACCTGTTAGAAAGGTCAAGTGTTTTCTACGCGATGGGGGAATCTGGAGAGGGTCCGAGAACGCCGGGGATACACGATCAGGCCACCCATCAGGGGCGTTTTTCGTACGACGGCCTTGGAAGTCCTGTAGGGAACGCCCTCTGTGGCGTTCCGAGGGCGACGGTAACCAACGTTGCCTGCCCGATCCGCGGAACGGCACCGAGGCCGTTCCCTACAGATCCGCGGACGGCACCGAGGCCGTTCCCTACAGATCCGCGGACGGCACCGAGGCCGTTCCCTACAGATCCGCGGAACGGCACCGAGGCCGTTCCCTACAGTTTCCCGGGGAAAACCCCGTTTTCCGTCTGGGAAGATGTTTACAGCAGAGGCATTGGAAGGCCATCGTCCACCCAAGAAACGGAGGGACAATGCGCAAAAAAAGAGACCTCCACAGGTGGGGCAGGAACCTGAGGAGGTCGATCCATCAGGGCTTTCGCCCTGCTAGACGTTTATTAGTATGGTCCAAATCTCGACCAGCACAAGCCCTATTCCTTAACGATTATTCATCAACCACCACAAGCCGGACACACATTTGGGGACATCCACGGATCGCCCCTTTGCGGCTCGTGGACATTACGGTATCGTATCGTGTGTTGCCGCAAGGCCGGCGTGCTGTCATCTTGTCCCAATTACGCGTATAATTAGTACCTGTTGTGGAAAGCCGGATTTTCGGGTGCCATGCCCACGCTCGCGTGGGCATGTAGGAAATGGATTCCTACTGATGTCCACGACCCCCGCCATGCCCACGCTCGCGTGGGCATGTAGCGGTTTCTTGCGGGATTCACGACATGCCCACGCAAGCGTGGGCATGGCACCCAACTTTCCGCCACAGAAAATAATTAAAAAGTTAGAACCGGTTATTGGAGTTTTCGACGATGATCCGTAGTGCCAGAGTCTTGTCGGCTGCTTGTTATGCCCTGCTGTTGCTGGTTTGTGCCGTAGTTGCGGCCGAGGACAAGGGGACCAAGGCAGAAAGCCGGCCCGAGCAGGAAGAAAAACAGCGACCGTTTCTGCGCGTATCCCGTGATGCCGAGGACAACTTGCTCGCCCTTCAGGCGGCGATCGTGCGGTGTGTGCCGGAGGATTCTTCCCGCAAGGGCCCCGTCGTCGATCTGGTCTCCGCGGTCCATGTCGCGGAGAAGAGCTACTACGACGAACTGAACCGCAGGTTCAAGCGGTACGACGCGGTTCTCTACGAGCTGGTTGCGGCGGAAGGGCCCAAAGTTCCCAAGGGAGGCGGGCAAACGAGCAGCAATCCGATTTCGTTTCTCCAGAAAGCGATAACCGGCATTCTCGAGCTGGAATTCCAACTCAACGGCATCGACTACACCGCCGACAACATGGTCCATGCCGACATGTCGCCCAAACAGTTTGCCGAATCGATGCGAAAGCGGGGAGAAACGGCCCTCGGGATGTTCCTGCGCATGATGAAACACGCCATCGCCGAGCAGCAGAACTCCGCGCAGGTCTCCGATGTGGAACTGCTCAGGGCGTTGTTCGACAAGAACCGGGCGTTGGCCCTGAAACGGATCTTGGCCCGGCAGTTTCAGGACATGGAGGGAATGCTCACGGCGCTCGACGGCCCCGACGGATCGACGATCATCAGCGGGCGCAACAAAGTGGCCCTGGAGGTCCTTCGCAAGGAGATTAAATCGGGCAAGAAGAAGATCGCCATTTTCTACGGGGCGGGGCACATGCCCGACCTCTTGCGGCGGCTCGAAAAGGACTTTGCGATGACGCCCGAGAGCACCTCTTGGGTGGATGCCTGGCAACTGGTAGAAAAAGAAAAGGAGAAGAAAAAGGGAGAGCAGAAGGAACAGGAGAAGCAGAAGAAGCAGAACGGAAAGAAGAAGTAGCCGGCCGGCGACGGTAGCAACTCGCTGAACTCCGTTGGGAATATCGAATATCGAGTGATGAATGTCGAATGTCTTCCAATTCGACCTTCTAAATTCACCATTCGATATTCGTTATCTGCGTCAGTACCTGATCACTTTCCGCAGCAACCACACTCCCCAGATCAGCAGCAGGACGTTACCCGACCAGATCGATTGAGGCGGGATCGTGCCGTTCTTGGCGCCGCTGATGCCGTAAATCAGCAATGGGTAGTAGACGATCAGGATTGGCAGGAAACACAAGAAAAAGACCGTCCAGAAATCGCTTCTCGACAGCCGGATGGCCATGGGGGCGCCCACCAACGCAAAAAAGAAGCAACTGAATCCGGCGGACCACCGGCGATGTGGTTCGAGCAGCAAGCGGCAGAGTTGCTTGTCGAGTTTCTCGTGGTGTTGGGCGTGCCAATTCCACTCCGCGCTGGTGAGCCTGTCAAAATCGCCGCAGAACATCTGGCAGGCGGCCTGGGCAGCCAACATCTGCCGGTGTTGCTCGATGCGTTCCCGCTGCCGGAGCGTTTCGCCGCCAATCTCACGAAGCGGCTTGCAGGACGTCGATTCCGAAAGGTTTTTCGCGCGGCTGGCATCCCGCAACGGAATATCTCGTTCGAACTTGCCGGGAAAGACGGCCCTGACTTTGTCGCCGACGGTCAGGGTTCCGTTGTACAAGACAATCTTGAGCACTCCGGCGGCGTGGTCGGAGCGTAGTTCGGCCCATTCGGCGGTGATGGTCATGGGCGGCGAGTCGTCGGTCGCCGGGAGCGTGATGGTGGGGCGAAACAGTCTCCGCTCTTCCACCCGCCTCACGTTGATGGAGAACCTCGGAGAACTGTAACCTCCTTGCGACTTGAGCATGTTGTACGCGATTTCTTCGACGGCCTCGAGCACAACCCGTTGGGCTCCCAGCCGGCCCCACGATACCGCCAGATCATTCAACCACACGGTGACCAGGCTGATCAGGAAGGCCGCGACCAGCGTCGGCCAGAGCAGCGCCATGGGCGAAATCCCCAGCGATTTCGCGGCCACCACTTCGTTGTAGTTCGACAATCGGCCGTAGACAACCGTCGTCGCCAGCAACAGGGTAGCCGGGACGGCCATGCGCAAGGCGTCGGGCAGAATGTACGGAACCAACCGGACGACTTGAACCAACGGGAGGTTCTGCGAGACTGCCTCTCGAACCACGCCGACCACGAGTATCAGCACGGTCAAAGCGACCAGCGACAGCAAGAAGACCTTGATCAGTTCCGCGAGTATGTAACGAGTAAGGATACCCATAGACCCGTAAGTTTCGCCGTACGTACGCGTGGGGTCAATATCACTCACTTGGGGCCGCGTTACGCTGCGCAGGCCCATCCGACACGGTACTCAAGAGGGGCTTGAATTAACCGAAAGGGCCGGCAGCTCGACTTTACACGGAGCGTTGCATCAGGCATACTGCCCATATGGGGTGCTGAAGGGGAAGGCGTCCACCACTTCAGGCGGGTGCTGCCCGCTCAATTGGAAGGAGCCGGTGAATGGCGACATTGTCGATGAACGAGACGACGACATTTCGTTGGTCGTTCGAGGAGGACGTGGTTCATTATTCTGCTGCACGAATCCCCGCGATCGGCATCTGGCGGCAGAAACTCTCCGACTGCGGTCGGGAAAAGGCCGTCGACATGCTCGGCGATTCCGGGTTGAAGGTCTCCCATCTGTTTTGGGCGGGTGGTTTCACGGGTAGCGACGGGCGAAGTTACCGGGAAAGCGTCGAGGACGCCGCCGAGGCCCTGCGAACGGCCGCCGAGCTTGGGGCGGATTCTCTGATCCTCTACAGCGGGGGGCGGGCAGGCCACACTGCAAACCACGCACGAAGACTGATCCAGAGTGCCTTGGCCGAGCTGATACCCGCCGCCGTCAAGTTGAGCGTTACCTTGGCCGTCGAGCCGATGCACTCCGGTTGTGCCACGGAGTGGACCTTCTTGACCTCCATCGACGACACCGTGGCCCTGATCGAGGCGGCCGGCAATCCCCGCGCAAAAATGGTGCTCGATACGTACCATCTGGGGCAGGACCCCGACTTCGTGGACCGGATTGCGGATATTGTGCCGCACGTTGCCTTGGTTCAACTCGGCGATGCCCGACAGCCCCCCCAAGGCGAGCAGAACCGTTGCCGGCTCGGTGAGGGCACGGTCCCGCTGCGGGAGATTGTCGCCGCGTTGAAATCGGCCGGCTACGACGGTTATTATGACGTTGAGCTGCTCGGCGAAGAGATTGAAACCATGGATTATGAATCGCTGTTGGAACATGCGAAGACCGCATTCGAGGAGTTGGTCGAGCCGCTCGCCGTTTAGCGGGAACCCCCATGCTTGTCGTTAACTCCAAAATCAAGATTCCGTTGCGCGAGTTCACGTTTACGTTTTCCCGTAGTTCCGGGCCGGGCGGACAAAACGTCAACAAGCTCAACACCAAGGCCCTGCTGCGCTGGCCGGTCCGCAGCAGCGCAAGTCTGCCCGAGGCGGTCCGCCGCCGCTTGATTGCCAAGTACCACCGCCGGATTACCTCCGACGGCGATCTGCTGATCGGCAGCCAGCGTTTCCGCGACGCCGGCCGCAACGTGGCCGACTGCCTCGAGAAGCTGCGGGCGATGCTCCGGGAAGCGGCGGCGGCTCCCAAACGCCGCAAGCCGACCAGACCCACCAGGGCATCCGTCGAGCGCCGGCTGGACGACAAGAAAAAGGCCTCGCAAAAGAAGCGGCAACGCCGGGCAAAATTCGACGAGTAGCAAACCATGACCGACCCGCAAGACATCGACAACATCATCGGACATTGGCCCTACCAGCCGGGCGTCCTCAGCGCCAGGCTCGTCCGCTGCGCCGACGGCCGCGACGTGCTGCAAATGCGCATCGAGATGGGCCTTTTGCAGATGGAAACGGCCGGCCGCCCCGACGGTACGCGCCCCGAAGGGGCCGAAACCTATCTCGATTACCTCATCCAGCGGAGCTTCAGCGAGGGGGACTCGTTCGAGCTGACCGAAGACGAGTGCCTCGAGATCGACCGGGAGTTCCTGCAATTTTACCATCGGCGGATATGTTGCCTGGCGCTTCAGGAGTTCGACATGGCGGTCCGCGACGCCGATCACTCGCTGGCATTGATGGATTTCGCCGCAAAGCACTCGCCCGACGAGAGGTGGACCATCTCGCACGAGCAGTACCGGCCGTTCGTTCTCTTCCACCGCACACAGGCAGCCGCTTTGGCCGCGCTCGAATCGTCCGGGCCGGAAGCCGCGGTGGAACAATGCACCCACGGCATGGAGCGTCTGCACAAGTTTTTCGTCCAGATGGAGGCCGAGGATCATTTCGAGCAGGACGAGATCGTTGCCCAACTGGGCAAGCTCCGCGAATCGCTCCGCGAGGAGTACCACGTCGGCAAGACGTTGGGGGAGCAATTAGCGGAAGCCGTTGCCCGCGAGGAATACGAGCGTGCCGCCCGGCTCCGCGACGAAATCGCCCGGCGCGGCAAACGCCCGAAGGCCGATTGACCCGTGCCCGGCTCCCCACGGGTGCCACCGTCACGACATTGCGTGATGGACGGTCTTCAGCGCCGGGTAGAGCTGCTTGTAGATTTCGAAGCCGGCGCGGTACTTTTCCGTCAGTTTCGGATCGGGCTCGTAGGTCTTGCCCGGCTTGGAAACGTGCTGGTAGGCGTCTTCGGTGTCCTTATACAACCCGGCGCCGATGCCGGCCAGCATCGCGCAGCCGAGCGGCGAGGCCTCTTCGACGGCGGGGACCTCGACCGGGCGGCCGACCATGTCGGCCTTATTCTGCATCCAGAACTCGTTGCGAACCGCGCCGCCGACAACAATAAACCGCTCGAGCTGCGTGCCAAGATTCGTTTCGACAGCCTGAACGACGTCAAGGAACTGGTAATCGAGCCCCTCGAAGATCGCCCGGAGCATGTCGCCGCCGGTGGCGGTTTTCGTCAGCCCGACGAACGCCCCTTTGCTGTTGTTGTCGACGACCGGGCAGCTCGCGCCCGATATATGCGGCAGGAACATAACGCGGTTGGCCCCCGGCGGCGAGGCGGCGGCCGCTTCGATCAGGTGGTCCCAATCGCTGCCTCCCCCCTGCCCTGCCTTGTGCTTCGCCTCGAAACCAAACTGGTCGCGATACCACTCGACCATGTCGGCCGATACGTTGCCGCCCCAGATCGTGTGCATACCGCGGGCAACGTGGGCCTGAACGGTCAGCCCCATCGTGGGGAACTCGGGTTGCAATTCCGGCCGGGCGGTCGGCGTCATCACGCACTCCCACGTGCCGGTGATGTTCAGCACGGTGCCGGGCCGAAAGACCCCGACCGGCAACGCCCCGCAAAGGTGGTCGTGGCCGCCGAGGACCACGGGCGTCCCCTCGGGCAGGCCCGTCATTTTCGCGGCGTCGGCCGTGACCTCGCCGATCGGCGTCGAACTGGGCTGCACCTCGCACAAAAGCCGCCGATCGACGCCCGAAAGCTCGATCAGCTCGTCCGACCAGCCGAGCGACCGCTGGTCGAACAGCGCGGTCGTCGACGCCATGCTGTAGTCGGTCACGCGGCGGCCGCTGAGCTTGAAGTTCAAAAAATCCTCGATCAGGAGCCACTTGTCGGTCCGGCCGAGTATCTCCGGCTCGTGCTCCATCATCCATCGAATCCGCAAGACGGAATTGATCGGCCAGACGGGGTTGCCGCCGATCGAGAAGGTCTTGGCCACCGTGACGTTTTCGAGCCACCACTCGTACTGCGGGGCGGTCCGCGGGTCGTGCCAGGAGATGAACGGGTAGAGAGAGTTGCCCTCGGCGTCGATCGGCACGCCGTCCATACCCATCCCGGTGACGGCGCAGGCCTTGATCGACTTGGGGTCGTCGATCGCCGCGACGGCGTCGCGGATGGCCGCCGCGGTGCCTTCCCAGATCTGCTCCGGTTGCCAAACGGCCCAATCGGGGTGTTCCTTATCGGGATGATACAGTTCGGTCTTCCGGCTGCCGCTGGCGATCAGGTTCCCGTCGAGATCGTAGATGATGCCCTTGAGGCTCGTCGAGCCCAGGTCGATGCCGAGGAGGTAGTCCATGACGTGCCCTTTCTCGTTGACAAAGGTTCCAACCGTTTACGCACTTCCCAAACCGGAACCCCGGCACGCAGTGCCGGGGCTTTTCAACAACCACTCACTACTCACCACTCACTACTCACTACTTCGACTGTCTCACATTTGTCGTTTACTTATGTTCAGTGGAGCTAACCGTTTACGTTGTTTCCAGTGGTAAAGGCGAGCAAGTTCGTTGCGCTGCAAACGTTTTTCGCATTCGTGGAG
>Ga0180431_10001880_pt1 | contig 28572 bp, 29 predicted proteins | sample SS_ome_11_FD_132459 | JGI IMG/M metagenome (GOLD analysis project Ga0180431, IMG submission 132459) | Hypersaline lake sediment archaeal communities from the Salton Sea, California, USA - SS_1_MS_1 metaG | ecosystem: Environmental > Aquatic > Non-marine Saline and Alkaline > Hypersaline >... | reverse complement strand
ACTTTCTTTTTATTATTGTTGGCAGTATATGGAAAAAGATTGCATTAATAATTAACAAAGCAGGGAACATCAGACTAATATATGGGGTTTTAAAGCCAATCATTGCAAAACAAATACCTGTAACTATAACGGCAGCGTTTGTTAAATAAAAATCACTCCATTCAACATTAATATTTGTAATAGCCATAACCCATTTTTTCCAATTTAAAATATATTCCTCCATAACATGAGCAGCATAGGATATTACTAGTAACCAAAATATTGATTCACTCATTTGTCATTGCCTTCAACTTGCATTAGGTCGCAATTACGCACAACTACAATTATACGAATTTCGTATATACATCAAAAATTGTTTCATATACGGCATACTGCGAATATGTCTTCTTCCGCGAAAAATCGAAAATATAAACAACCGGCTCTTTTCACAATCTCTTATCCCGTTCTTATCTCTCTTTATATTTTTCTATCTGTCATTATAATACAAATTTCCGGGAGAAAAATCAAGCACGCTTTTTTCTCCTCCTGGTTGAATTGGGTAGGGGGTGTTTCTGATGAGGTCCGTGGTATCCGTCACTTTTTGTGACCCGGGATTGTCTCGTATGTTGGCCCTCTCAGTTTAAAATATACATCTAATCTGTTTTCATTCTCAATCCTTCTCTTTTTATAACTAATTTTTTCAGACTTTAGCTTTCACCCCTGGTTTTGATTTTGACCGCGGAGCGTACGGGTCTGTCCATTGATTCTTGATGCCGCGAATTGATTGACTTTTCCTTAGTCGTATTATAATCTCTTGTAGCTCAGGCATCTTTTTTCTTTTCATCACAGTGTCTTCACTCCTTGCATTTCCTGTACAGTTTTGCAATAGTGTAGCACACTAACTATGCAGATCAATAGGGTCAACAACAGTGACGAATTACGACTAATATCGAAAAGGAAAAAACAGGCAAAGATTAATGAATACGAAAAGGAGATCGACCGTACTTGTGGTGAGAGTGCCGGGCCGTTGTGTACTTGCCCTGAGCCTGTCGAAGGGTGAGCTCTACGGCCTGACCGGGGAAGAGATACGGATTGTAGAGGGGGATGTTTGACATACATTTATCACATTACCCATATCGAAAATCTTAATGAAATATTGCTCCATGACGGTCTCTATAGTGATTCGGAAATCAATCGAAGGGGTTTATCCTCGGTTTGTATAGCCTATAGCGCATTAAAAGAGCGTCGGGCCAGGACTCAGGTTCCCGTATCCGCGAGGGGAGCTCTCGATGAATATGTCCCTTTCTACTTCTGCAAACGATCACCGATGCTCTACGCGATACATTGCGGCAGCGTTAAGAATTATCTTGGCGGTCAGAATGAGATTATCTATCTCGTATCTTCGGCGGAAAATGTAGATTCCGCCGGCTGTGATTGGTGTTTTACCGATGGGCACGCGGTCGAGGCGATTACTTCATTCTATCATTCTTTGGCAGATTTGGATGTTGTGGATTGGAGCGTGATATATAATTGGAGTTGGCACAATACGGATAGTGATTTTGACAGAAAAAGGCGAAAACAGGCTGAGTTTCTCGTATATTTATCTTTACCCTGGAATTTGATTGACAGCATTGCCGTAATCGATGATTATATGAAGAATAGAGTAAACAATATTATATCTGCTGCGTCATATAAGCCTCTTGTAAAAATTGAAAAGGGATGGTATTATTAATTTCAGGAGAATGCCATGATAGAATTAAGGCACGGCAATCTGCTTGAAGCTGACGTGGAGGCTCTCGTCAATACGGTAAATACCGAAGGTATAATGGGTAAGGGCGTCGCGTTGCAGTTCAAAAAGGCCTTTCCCGAAATGTTCGAAGAATATCGGAAGGCATGTAAAGCCGGCGAGGTATCCATAGGCAAAATGCATGTTTATCATCGGGAATCACTGATATGGCCCCGGTATATAATTAACTTTCCTACAAAGAAGCAGTGGCAATTGTCCACCCGTATTGAATATATAAAAAAGGGACTTGATGCTCTGGCAGAAGAGATTGTAAAGCTCAAAATACGCTCACTGGCAATCCCTCCGCTTGGTTGCGGTTTGGGAGGATTGAACTGGGATGATGTGTATCCCCTCATTGAGGAAACATTCAAACAATTTCCCGATGTATGTTTTCTGGTATATCCGCCGCAGGATGCGCCGGGTGCCGATAAAATGATAAACCGCACTAAACGACCGGAAATGAATACCCTACGGGCAAATGTTCTGCATGTTCTCAATCAATATAACGTGCTCGGTTATACATTAACGCTGCTCGAGGTTCACAAGCTTCTTTATTTTCTCCAGGAGGCCGGGGAGCCGTTGCGTCTTCGTTTTCAAAGAGATGTATACGGCCCTTATGCCGATAACCTGCGGCATGTGTTACACCTCTTCGAAGGGCATTTTATAAAGGGTTTTGCCGATGGGGAAAACAAACCCGGCACGAATATTTTTTTGCTACCCGATGCACTTGAAGAAGCAGATCGGATTATATCCGAGAATCGGGATTCTCAAGCTGAATCTAATGAAAGGCTCAAAAAAGTAGTTGATCTTATTGAAGGGTTCGAGTCGCCGTACGGAATGGAGCTTTTGGCGACGGTGCACTGGGTTTCGTCTAATGATGATAGTGTTAAAGATGAAGAATCGGCTATTGAAGCAGTACATGGATGGAATGAGCGAAAGCGAAGAATGATGAAAAAGGAACATATACGAATCGCATGGCGTCGCCTGCAAAGCCATGGATGGATACATTGAGTCGCAAAGATATTTTCCCTCACCGAATAAGAAAACCATCTTTCATACGAAAAGAACAGGCGAAGTTCAAAGAATACGAAAAAAAGAACGTCCGGATGGCGTATGAGCTCTACGGCCTGAGCGGGGAGTAGATGAAATTCCCGGCAAAATTGGTAAACAGCAAAAGCAATCCGATGTTTCTTTTATGTTTCGCGGCCGGCAATCCAAAAGGATCGAAAACAGCGGTTAAAATAGCGGATTATCTTTTGAAAAGGATATAAAGATGTCATATAATTCAACCATCGAATGGACTGAATCGAGCTGGAATCCGGTAACCGGCTGCACGAAAATTAGCGAGGGATGCAAGAACTGTTATGCCGAGCGAATGGCAATAAGATTGAAAGCAATGAAGCAGAAAAAATATGAAAACGGTTTTGAGCTTGCAGTCCATGAAGAGATATTCGATCTGCCTAAGAGCTGGGAAAGGCCGCAAATGATATTCGTCAATTCCATGAGCGATCTCTTTCATGAATCTTTATCGTATGATGTAATAGAGAAGATATTCCTAACGATGAATGAATGTAATTGGCATACATTCCAGGTATTAACAAAAAGATCGAATATTTTGATGAAATACAATAATTGCCTCAATTGGACAAAAAACATATGGATGGGTGTAACAGTTGAGAATGACATGTATTTAGAACGGATTGATGATTTGCGCAGGTGCGGCGCACAGGTAAAATTTATTTCTTTTGAACCGCTATTGAGCAGAATAGAAGAAATTGATTTGACGGGCATCGATTGGATTATTGTGGGCGGTGAATCGGGACCTGGAAGCAGAACAATGGAGAAAGAATGGGTTTATGAAATTCGTGATATGTGCGTAAGACAAAAAGTCCCATTCTTTTTCAAGCAATGGGGAGGCATGAAAAAGAAAAAAAACGGCAGGTTGATTGATAATGAACTGTGGAATGAAATGCCTGTAATCCGAAATTCCCCTGTTTTTAAAACAACAGGATAACACTGATGGAGAAGTACACCAAGCCCGAGTTTATCTCTCTTAAAAATCACGCGGAAATTAACGAGAAGTGGATTCAGCGTAAATCGCGGAGGATCCTTCTATTCTCGGTCTCGGCCAGTTACTTGTTCTTCGAAATCTTTTATGAACACCTGCAGGGAATACAGTAGCGATAGTTATCGGTTACTACAAGGAGCTCGGGCACGATGTTCGAGCTGGCGAGGACAAGCAGGATGCTTATCCGCAGCCCGAGGTGCAAGTATGGACTTGCAAAGGAAGGTTCAGAGATACTATTTATCAATAAACAATACTGAAAGTTTAGAAACAGTGAAGAAAGCCGGTCGCGGCGCGTGAGCGACCAGGCCCCGCGCCGATTGAGCGGTGGCCTTTTTGGGCCAATTCCAAAAAGGCGCGCTTACCCAGTTGAGTAAACTGGAGATTACCACTCTTTATTCAAAAGAGAAAAGCCATAAATAATTCATTTTATATATAATAAATATTATAAAATTATTTTTATATAAAAAGTATAACCCCTCGGGGCCTTTTGAAAAACGACATGCCAAAACCGTTTTTTCATTGCAATCCCTCATCCCCCTGATACAATCAAGAGAGTAATTCCCAGAAACAAATAAACATACCGCGGAATAGAACAATGAAAACCGAAATTTCCGGCAGCATTTATCAGAAATTCCTCACCGACATTTCAGAAATATACGAGCATGCCCGAAGCACCCTGGTGAAGGCCTACTGGCAGATCGGAAAGCGTATTGTTCAGGTGGAGCAGAAGAAGTCGGTAAAAGCCAAGTACGGAAAGTATGTTATAAAACAGCTTTCCGAGGACCTGATAAAGAAGTACGGAGAGGGGAGCGGATTTTCATATGCCAATCTTTGCCACATGCGGAATTTTTATGTGACATATTCAATTCTACAGCCCGCTAGAGAATTGGAGTGGAGCAAATACGTGGTTCTCCTCTCCGTGAAGGACGATAAGAAAAGAATAGCTCTCGAAAAAAGAGCAGTAAATGAGAAGCTTACCAGAGATCAGATACGGAGAATAATACAGGACTACAACAGAAATCTTTCGGACAAAAGGAAGAGAATCAAAGGTCTCGGTTTTAAACGGGGCTCCCTTTACACCTATAAGCTCGTCGACCGGGAGAAAATATCGTATCCCGAAGGGGGGGTGATAGTCGACTGCGGATTCAACATTTGGAGAAGTATTGCTGCTACAAATCCGAATGAATTAGATAAAAACAGTATTTTCAGGAGTGTAAAGAGGAAGGGTGAATATAGTCTTGAAAAAGCGGGAGATGACAAAGATATGCTCTATAGTTTTCGGTGCCGCATTGAGGAGGTTATCGACGGCGATACCCTGTGGGCGGTCATCGACCTGGGATTCGAAACCCGGACGCGGCAGAAGCTCAGGCTGCGGGGCATCGACGCGCCGGAGCCTCACACCGGGGAGGGGAGGCGGGCGAAAAGTTATGTAGAGAAGAAATTGGGGGAGAATCCCGAGGTGGTCATTAAAACCTACAAGTCCGATAAATACGACCGGTACCTCACCGATATATTCTATTTACCCGAAGAGACCGATAGTTATCGGTTAGCCCGGGAAGGGATATTCCTCAATCAGGAGCTCCTCGACCGGGGACTGGTAAGGAGGTTTTGAGGGGCCGCCTGAGAGCGCGAGCACTCCTTTCGCCGGTTTTTTTATTTTTTATTACTTGAAAAATATCAATGTATGATAGACTTCTTCTCGAGAAAATCATTTATTTGTGAGGAGGATGAGTTATGAAGAAAAATGTAGGCAGCGTCGACAGGGCGATTCGCATAACACTGGCTATAATTATCGGCATACTCTATTTCACCAATCAGATCACCGGCCTCGCTGCAATAATACTGGGTATCATCGCGCTTGCATTTCTCATATCCAGTATTACCGGCTACTGTCCGCTCTACGTTCCGCTGAAGATCTCGACGGTAAAGAAGAGCTGAAATTTCGTCTACACTGTAACCGCATGAGATCTGACGGATTCGCCTTCCGCGTCGCGTAACGAGGGCGCTGAATTGCTGCATTCTTTTAGCCGATCGGCTGATCGGATATCTACAGGTATCTCTTGAAGAAGGAGACGACTGAGCTCTCAGCTTTTTCCCTGTTCATCTGCCAGCACTCGACATGCGGACCTCCTTTAACGGTCCACAGCTGCTTCGGCTCCCCTGCCGCTTTGTAGAGCTGCTCTGCGTGACTGTAGTACACTGCCTGGTCGGCATCGCCGTGAATGATGTACACCGGCCGCGGGGCGATGGAGCCGATTTTCTCCTCGGCGTTAATTTCAGATGCGTTCATATCTCCCCGAATCTCGGAGAGCCAGATAACAAGGGGGACGAGCGGGTAGCGGGGAAGCCCGTAATCCCGCCTGGCTGTTTCCGCAATCACATCGACGGTGTTCGCAAAACCTCCCTCGAAGATTCCCGCCTTGATCCGTTTATCCTCAGCCATGGCAACAATGCCGGTTGCAGCGCCCTGCGACCATCCCATGATGCCGACAGCGGTTATCTTCTTAACGTTGATCAGGAAGTCAATGGCAGCGTAAATGTCCTTTTTCTCGTGATAGCCGAGTGAATTGAATGATCGGTCACTTTCGCCGCAATTTCTGAAATCGAAAGTGAGCAGGTTAAAGCCGGCATTATGGAGCGATCGTGCGAATCGCATCCCCTCGTTTCTGTTGGCGCCCCTCCCGTGGGCGAAAATCACCGCTTTCGTGGAATTTTTTGCGGGCATGTACCATCCCCGTATGGTGAGATTATCTGTTGTCTTGAAGGTGATGTTCTCGAAAGGGATCTTCTGCTCTCCGGGATCCCCGCAGTAGACAAAATGCACCTTTTTGCACTGAAACGGCCCCGGGTACATGAGCACCGAAGAAAAATACCATGCTGCAGCGAACAAGAGCGCGGCGACGATAATGATGAGGATAATGAGTATTTTAATTCCTCTGCCTGTTTTAGCCATACGTTCCCCCCTGTATCGTGATCTGCCTCTGTTGAGCATAGCATGACGGGGACTGATTTTTCAATAACTATTTGTGCCCTGAACCTATTCAATGCGCCCCGGATTCATTGTGTGCATTTGCACAGGATTGTACGTTTTTTCGATGAGGAGCTTGAGATAGCATTTGCCGAAAATGTACGCTCCGGGAAGTCGATTATTTTGTAGGTGTACACCTGGAGGGTTGACGGGGGTACCTTTCTTCGATACTATTGATCGTGATGAATCATCGGGGGAGAAATGTATCATGCGGTGCACCGGCGAGCGTGGCTTTCCGATCAACAGAAAAAAAGCTTGCCGAATAACGGCATTACGATAGATTGATGCTATGTTCGATATAAGAGAATATTTCAGTGATGATATTCAATATCACGTTGATTTCAGTTATCAGCTGGAAACTGAAATTATAGAAGAGGATATTTCGACGGACATCGAGAATCTGCTCAAGAATCGCTTTGACAGTCTCTACATGCGGGACAAGCTCAAATACGGTTCGTCGGGAGTGGAGATAATATACCCGCGGATATCATATCCCGGCGGGAAGACGTATCTCAAGGGCTCGGATCACGTCAGATTCCTCCTCTCTCTGTATCCGCTCAAGAGCGATCTGGAGAATGTTGATAAGATCGTCCTGCGTCCACGGCATATCGAGATCGGAAACGTCGAGTTGATGTCCCTGTATATCAGGAATAAAAAAATACTCGTTCTCTATCTCTACTCGCCGCACTACTATTCCATTGAGGATTCGAAATTTCCAAACTATTCTGAGCTAACCCATTTTCATCTTCCCGAGTTGATCGGTAAGAACCTCATTAATAATAAAAATCTTCAGTCAAAAAAAACCTCTTTAAAGGTGCCTCCCCTGTGGTATATACTCTCGATCATTTACCATGTGCCGGATAACAAGATGGATAAGTTCTTCATCAAGAAGGGGAAAGAGTATCCGCAGCGGGTATCCGAGGTTCTCAACGAAATTTCATTTTATTACTCTCGACACGGTTACTGATGAGTGTAGACTATCATGTCCATACCTTCATGTGTGGACATGCCTCGGGTACTCCTGACGAGTATATTCAAAGAGCCATTTCCAGCGGGCTCCGTGAAATCGGTTTTTCCGATCACGCCCCCCTCCCGGACGGATTGCGCGAGGGCGTCACGATGCGGCAGGATGAGGTTGAGCGGTATATCGGAATGATCGATGATCTGAGGAGAGAGTATCATGGGAAGATCGTAATACGGATCGGTCTGGAGATCGATTTTCCACTTCACCCGAGCCTGGAGAGGCGATTTCTCACTGATACGAGATTGGATTATAGCATCGGATCGTGCCATATTCTGGGTGATTGGATGTTTGATAATCCCGAGTGTATCGATGAGTACCGCATCAGGGATATCGATGAGATCTACGCCGAGTACTACGATATTCTGGAACAACTGGTGCGTTCACGGCACTTCAGTATAGTGGGTCATCTCGATCTGGTGAAAAAGTTCGGTTATCGACCGAAGAGGGATTTTACCCGCACTATTGAGAAAATCATCGAGCTCATCTCTCGAGACAACCTCACCGTCGAGATAAATACCGCCGGTCTCAGAAATCCGGTTGGCGAGATCTATCCCGCCGACTGGATCATTCAGCGTCTCTTTGATGCAGATGTTCCCGTCACGCTCAGTTCCGATGCTCACCGACCGGAAGATATCGCCTCCGGATTTTCCGTTGCGATCGAGAAGATCAGAGCGGCCGGATATCGAAAGGTATCAGGTTTTGCACAGAGGAGGAGATATGATATACTCCTGTAGAGGAGGACAAACCGGTGGCTGTGACGGGACAGCTCTGCTTGCATGTTCACCGGCGCTCATGGCGGGCGATACCCGCAGAGGATCTCCCGATTCTTCGGATGCATTGATGGGGTTTCGGGTTTGATGAACGGATTCCGTGCGGACAGTGGCATTTTTACCGTGACCGGTGCCGATGGCATTCGCATCGGCGTTATCGGGCGGGAAGCGAATACCGTTGATTATTCCAAAACCGATGAAGCCAGAAGAGACGAGAAGGCTTTGCTCGGCTCTCGCACGGGAATTCCGGAAGAGCATATTATTATGCTGGAACAGGTTCATCAGGATCATATCGTCATTATCGATAATCCGCCGAAGGAAAACAGGCTCGCCCATGCGCCGGCTGATGGAATGATAACGAATATTCCGGGAATCTGCCTGGTGATTCGAACTGCCGACTGTGTTCCGGTTTATGCGTATGATCCGGTCCGGAAGATTCTCGGTGCTGCCCATTCCGGCTGGAAGGGATGCCATCTCGAAATTGCCCGGAAATTGATTGATATGATGGCTGAACAATTTCACTGCACGAGGGGAGATATCGAGGTTTTTATTCTCCCTTCGATAGGGCCTCATTCGTATATAGTGGGGGAGGATGTTGCATCACTTTTCCCCGATTCGGTGGTTGAGCGGCGTGAGCAGCTCTACCTCGATCTCTGGAGAAGCGTGGAGGAATCGCTTCTCCGTGGCGGCATAAGAGACGAGCATATCTATACTACCGGAATCTGCACCCTCCAGAAAAGTGCTGATTTCTACTCGTACCGGAATGGCGATTCGGGGAGGAATCTCAATTTTGCTTTTATGCTTCCCCGCCGGGCAGGGGGAGGGATTTCGGGCTTCTCCCTGAAGGAATAATCTTCTTGCCATTATTCTGCGCATATGATTGTAGTGATACCGGACAGGGGAATTGTCAGTTGAGCGATGGGCACACAGGATATACAGCTCTCAAAACTTGTTGATCCTTCGAAGCCGAAGAATATCCTCACAGCGGCACAGGATATATTTTTGCACCACTACCCACGAAAGCAATTCAGCATCGTGAAGAAGTGCTTTTCCCTGATTTCTGAGCTTTTCGAGGGCAGGTTTCCCGGCTATCGCAGGTGCAATACCGACTATCACAATTTCAGTCATACCCTCGATACCTTTCTCGCAACCGGCAGGCTTCTCGATGGATATAATCTCGAGGCTGCTCCTCTGGCAGCGCCGCTTGCTGCCGAGCTCCTCCTCGCGGCACTCTTTCACGATACCGGTTACATTCAGGAGGAGTGGGATGTCGAGGGAACCGGCGCAAAGTATACGGTAGAGCACGTTCAGCGGGGCATTGTTTTTTTGAAGAAGCATTGCGAGATCTTCGATATTAAACCTGAATCTGCTGAAATCATTTCCCGGATTATTCTGTGCACGGATATGTCGGTCGATATCAGCGGTATTCCCTTCCCATCTTCAGAGGAGCGGGCAGCCGGAATGATACTCGGAACTGCCGATCTCCTCGGACAGATGGCTGACAGGGTCTATCTCGAAAAGCTCCTGTTCCTGTACTATGAGTTCAAAGAGGCGGGAATTGGCGATTACAAGACAGAATACGATCTCATCAGCAGAAATATCGATTTCTATGAGATGGTCAAAAAGCGGTTCGACAACGAACTCAAGGAGATGTACCGATATGCCCGGCATCATTTTAGAGAGCGGTTTTCTGTCGACAATAATCTCTACATTCAATCCATTGATCGGCATATTGCGTATCTCAGGAAGATTCTTGAGGATGATACATCAAACTGGAGAAGCAAGCTCAAGCGGGGAAGCTGGATTCAGCAGGGGACTGACGATAGTGTGACGAAGGAAAACCGCTCGGGAGAGAAGCAGGGCTGAAGAATATATCATCATGGCGGTCCTGCTTTTTGTAAGAGCGCCATTATACCATGTGAGTGCATTTATTTTTACTGTGGTGATGCAGCGGATTCTTCGCCGGAACGATGGATGCGGGTAGCAGGATAAAACCTGCGCAGTAATCTGGCAGCGATGGAGAAATAATAAATAGAAAGCTCCCCTCCCGTTGTGTCCGTTTGAATCTTTTTTTACTATTATTTTTGCCTCCTGGCATAATATGTGGAGTATAGTATTTATATTCTTATACACGTAAATCTGCAAGGATATCACCGTGTCTGAAAAAGATATACAGCTCTCGCAATTGATAGACAATTCAAACCCGAAAAATGTGATACGCGAGGTGTTTCGGATTTTTGCCTGCCATTATCCGAAAAAGCATTTTCGGCCGGTGCGAAAATGCTATCGGTTAACCCTCAGGCTCTTCCGCGGCAGATTCACCGGGTATCAGGCCTGCAACACCGAATACCACAATCTCAGTCATACGCTCGATGCGCTTCTCTGCACGGCTCGCATCCTCGATGGGTATAATCTTGTTGCAGGGGTTATTCCGGTTGCTGTGGCGGTTAATCTGCTGCGGGCGGCTCTTCTGCACGACTGTGGGTATATTCAGGAGGAGTGGGATACGGAGGGAACCGGCGCCAAGTACACCTCGAATCATGTGGAGCGGAGCATTGCTTTTCTCATGAAGCACGGACGTGCCCGGGGGATTTCGGACAGTGAGGCTGAGCAGATGTCCTGGATAATACAGAGCACCGGCATCTCCGTGAAAATTGATTCTATTCCCTTCTCGTCATCTGAGATAAAGATTGCGGGCACCATGCTCGGAACCGCTGACCTGCTCGGGCAGATGTCCGACAGGGTCTATCTCGAAAAGCTTCTCTTCCTCTACTACGAATTCAGAGAAGCGGGAATACCGGGGTTCAATACCGAGTATGATATAATCAGGAAAACGGTTGACTTCTATGAGGTCACGAAGAGAAAATTTCAGGATGATTATATGCAGGTGTACCGGTATGTGCAGGATCATTTTAAAGAGCGTTTCGGTATCGACAGAAATCTCTATCTCGAAGCAATCGACAGACATATCGCCTATCTGAGGAATATAATAGCGGACGACACGACCAATTTCAGACATAAGCTCAAGAGAGCCGCGTGGGTGAATGACGACGTGCCGGTGAGAACATAGATGTTCCCTCCTTATATTTCTTTCCCTTCATCGCCGATCTTCTCACACCGGAATGCATAAAAAGAGTTGAAACCCTTTCGCTCCGTTGATACATCTTTCTCCTGTGTGAGTATCTCTGAGTGATTCACGATACTGTTGTCACGGGCGGGGACAGGCTGGCGGTGCGAAGATCGAGAGCCTTCCCCCTTCACTATTCCCATGAGGAGCACGGCACTATGAAGAAGATCGGTGTGAAAGGGAGACGATGGCTGGTCAGTTTCCACATTCTCTTCTCCTGTATCTGGATTGGAGCAGGTATCTGTCTTGTGTTTATGCAATATGCGCTGCACCCCGCTGACGGGGTCGGGTTATACGGAATCGACCGTTCGATGAAATTCATCGATGATTTTATCATTATACCCGGCGCCCTGGGGTGTCTGATAACCGGCTTTTTGATTTCACTCCTTACCCCCTGGGGGTTCTTTCGGCATCACTGGGTTACCGTGAAGTGGATTATCACCTTTGCCGGCATCATTTTCGGGACCTTCTGGCTCGGTCCCTGGCTGAACAGTCTGCCTCCCCTGTCATTCAAGGAGGGGATTGACGCGCTTTCCAATGCCCACTATATACATGCAAAGGAGATGAACAGCCTGTATGCCCCCTTCCAGGTGCTCACTCTTATCTTTGCGGTTTTTATCTCTGTTTTCAAGCCCTGGGGAAAGAGGAAGAGATAGTTATTTTGCCATCATATAACAAAACGAAATTAATCATGAATTTTCCAGAGGTCCCTTAAGCAATACTGCAGGCAGAAAGAGGACCGCTTTTGCGGTAATATAGTATTTGACAAGTTGGAAACCATGTATATATTATGTCACTTAACAGATATGTACCTATTGTGTGCAGTTGCTCCCATCGTGCTCTATCGGATAGGGGAGCGGTGCACAGCAGGTATGCTTCGATTTTTCAGGTTGATAGCTCAACCGAGAGCATGCAGAGAGCGCCTGGATTCTGATGTAATTTCTCAGCGAAATGAATATAGAACAGCTTATCGACTACCTGCAATCTTATGAGGAATTCAGTTCCAATGTACGCCTGTGGGTTCGATACGATGAGGTTTCGGGAGAATATAGCCCGTACCCTGAAGAGGTGCCGGAGAAGCTCGCCGACCGGTATCGCGCGCGGGGTATTGAGCGGCTGTACGCTCATCAGCGGGCAGCCTATGATGCGATTCAGCGGGGAGAGGACATTGTCGTTGTAACGCCGACAGCATCGGGGAAGACCCTCTGCTATAATCTCGCCGTCCTCGATGCCATCATCAAGGATCCCGATGCGCGCGCGCTCTACATCTTCCCCACGAAAGCACTTGCACAGGATCAGCTCAACGAGCTCCACGATATCGTCACCGAAATGGGAGTGGACATCAAGACGTACACCTTCGACGGGGATACGCCCTCATCTGCCCGAAAGGCGATACGTGCAGCCGGTAATATCGTCATCACCAATCCCGACATGCTCCATTCGGGAATACTCCCCCATCATACCATATGGATCAAGCTCTTCGAAAACGTGAAATTCATCGTCATTGACGAGATACACTCCTACCGAGGCATCTTTGGCAGCCACTTTGCCAACCTGATGCGGCGTCTGCTCAGGATATGCCGGTTTTACGGCTCGAATCCGCAGTTCATCTGCTGTTCGGCCACCATCCATAATCCCGATGAGCACGCTGAGAATCTCATCGAGCGGTGCTTTACCCTCATAGACAGGAATGGCGCGCCGAGAGGTGAGAAGCATTATGTGATATATAATCCGCCGGTGGTCAATGCGGAGCTCGGGATTCGCCTCTCTGCGGTGAAGGAGGCGGCCAGGGTGGGCTCGCTTATTCTCCTGAACAGGATTTCGACCATACTCTTCGCCCGGAGCAGATTGCGGGTTGAGATCGTTTCGACCTATCTGAAGGAGCGGTGTACCGGCATTCCCATCGCATCCTATCGGGGCGGATACCTTCCCAATGAGCGGCGTGCAATAGAGCGGGGACTGCGGGAAGGGGAGCTGCTGGGGGTTGTTTCGACCAATGCGCTCGAGCTGGGGATCGATATCGGAATGCTCGATGTGGCGATAACCGTCGGATATCCCGGATCGATATCGTCCCTGCATCAGCAGTTCGGCAGGGCGGGCCGCAGGGGGAAGCCGTCGCTCGCAATTATGATCGCCACCAGCTCCCCGCTCGATCAGTACATCGCCAATAATCCCGATTTCATAATAACGTCAAATCCCGAGATGGCGACGGTTAATCCGGATAATCTTTTAATACTCATGGATCATCTGAAATGCGCCGCTTTCGAGCTCCCCTTTCACGAGGAGGAGCGGTTTTCACGGCACGGGACCACCCGGGAGATGCTGGAATACCTCGAGGAGAAGGGGATTCTCAAGCGAGCCGACCGGAAGTTCCACTGGATGAGCGATATTTATCCCGCCAATGAGATTTCTCTGAGAACGGCCGCTCAGGAGAATTTCGTTATTGTTGAGAGCGATGGCGCTGAGCGGGGAGCGGAAACGCACCGCTCCATCGGCTCGGGAAGAAACGCCTCACGGGTCATCGGGGAGATAGACTATTTTGCCGCTCCCGAACTCATTCACGAGGATGCGATATACCTGCATCAGGGAACACAGTATTATATCGATACGCTCGACTGGGATCGGAGAATGGCTTTCTGCCATGAGGTTCACTCGGATTACTACACCGATGCAGAGGCCAAGACGGATATACATGTGCTGGAGAAGTTCAGGGAGCGTCAGCTGAACGGCGCGCTGATGAGCGCCGGCGAGATCAATGTTCGGAACAAGGCCGTCATGTTCAAGAAGATCAAGTTCGAGAGCCACGAGAACCTGGGGTGGGGCAAGATCGATCTGCCCGAGATTGAGATGCATACCTCATCGGTATGGCTCGATTTTGATGAATCGATCCTGCTGCAGCGGGTTGAAAAACCGCATGTCGGCAGAATACTCTATGCGATCGCGTACATCCTCAGAAATATCGCTCCGATATTCACCTTCTCCGACTATTCGGACCTTCGCGTGCTCCATCAGTCGCGTTCGCATTATAGCGGGAAACCGGCTCTCTTCGTGTACGATTCGGTGCCGGGCGGGGTTGGCATCTCCGAGAGAATGTATGATATCATGGATATCATTGTGGAGGAATCCATTAAGGCGATACAGCGGTGTGAGTGTCAGCAGGGATGCCCCGGCTGCATCGGCCCCCTTCCGTCCGGCGATCTGGATCTGAAAGGGATGGTTGTCGAGATTTTACGGGATATGTTCGATGGGAATCAGGGATAGATTGAAGATATACGAAAGCGATTCCGTTCCTGAACGGAATGCTCCGAGTCACGCCGCCCTGGCGGAGACAGGCTTCGAGCATTGTGCCGTCGAGAACGATATATACCGTTCGAGGACCGTCCGCAAGGTGGCCGATCTCCTCGCGGCATTCGGGATTGAGGAGCGTGACGATTTCACCTCGTTCGGGAAGCACAGTGATGTTCCCGATTTTACGCTGGATGAGCTCCTCTTCTTCGATCTCGAGACGACATCCCTGTCAATCGGTACGGGCACCTATCCCTTTCTCATCGGTGTCGGATATCTCCAGAAGGACTCGTTCGTGATCGATCAGTACTTCATGCATCGCTTTGACTGCGAACCGGCAATCCTGAAGGAGGTGCGCTCCTCTTTTCGCGCTGCCGGTATCGTCGTCACCTATAACGGAAAGACCTTTGATATGCCGCTCATCAAAAACAGGTACCGGCTCAACCGGATTCCCGATTTTCCGACGGAAATCCCTGTAGTTGATCTCCTCTATCCCTGCAGGAGAATGTTTAAGAATCTCTATGGGAGCTGCTCGCTCAAGGTGATGGAGGAGCGGGTCCTCGGCGTTTTTCGCAAGGATGATATTCCGGGATGGGAAATCCCCGATGTCTTTTTCTCATATCAGAAATACGGTGAAACCGCGCGACTGGCTCAGGTCGTTGAGCATAACCGCATGGATATTGAATCGATGGTGTTGCTCATGGTTGCCCTGAATCGATTCTATAGAGCGCTTGAGCGGCGGGAGTTCCACTCGTTTGATCGCAGAACGCTGCTGAATGCAGCCTCATCACTGTACCGGAATGATATTTCTCTGTTTATGGATCTCATGGAGTTTATCGGAACCGAAGTTTTTCAGAAGCGCTCCCTTTTTAAGAAATACAGCACCGCCCTGAAAAGGGGAGGGGATCTCGATCGGGCGCTCAGCCTCTGGCAATCGGAGCGTTCGGTCTTCTCCCTTGAAGAGCTGGCAAAGCACTATGAGCATCGGGAAAGAGACTATGCGCAGGCGCTCATATCCTGCCAGGCGGCAATGGATCTCCTTGACCGGGGAGTTTTCTCGTCCGGAGGTGACCCCCTTGACAGAATCACCCTCGATTTTCATCGAAATCGATTTTTCAGGCGAATGAATCGGTTGCATCGCAAAAGGGATGCCGTTACATTGCAGAGAGCTTGAGGTTCCCTTTCCTTCATCGATGTGGTATCGGTAATCCGTGAGGCGTATCCGCATATATGTTTTTCCATTGATATCAATCGGTTGTGTGATATCCTTATTGCAGGCTGTGCGATCACAGTATCAGGCGTGTGAGCGCTTTCGTTTTCAATAATTATACGCTCCCTGCCTGTCATGTTACCGCGAGCTCTGCTCAGGAGCACTGCATTCAGAGGAAAGGGAGGAGTTATGAGAGTAAAAATCGACTATGATCTGTGCATGGGTGATAGAAATTGTAATAAGGTATGTCCGGAGGTTTTTCAGTATGATGAGGACCAGCTGATTTCGCGCGTTCTGGTCGATGAAGTCCCGAAACATCTTGAGGAGCCGGTAAGAAAGGCTGCCCGCGAATGTGTGCCTGGCGCCATCAGTATCGAGGAGTAGGGTCCGCTTCCTTCACTGTCGGAGAGCAGGGTGCTTCGATTCCTTTTCGGGTATTGTTCGGCCGGGCCCCTGCGTAATGACTGCACGGCACCATCCCGGCATAATGCGCTCTTTTTTGCTCTTGTTGTTCATTCAGAGAGTATAATTATCGTGCTATAACTTAAAACGGAATTATCCGTGCTTTGATCTCTGCGGCTGTTCCTGGTGAAGGGCATGTCGTGGGCGATGAGTGCAGCGCTCAACTCGCACGGTGTGCGGGAAAGGTTTCAAGACCGGCGCATGCCGGATATCAGGGGGGTAAAGGAATGGCAAAGTTCAAGGGAAGCAAAACCGAGAAGAACCTCATCACCGCCTTTGCCGGCGAATCGCAGGCGAGAAATCGCTATACCTATTTTGCTGCACGGGCACGGGATGATGGTTTTATGCAGATTGCTGCTCTATTCGAGGAAACGGCGCAGCATGAAAAGGAGCACGCAAAGCGATTCTTCAAGTTTCTCAATGGCGGCGAAGTGGAAGTGAGGTGGAGTTTCCCGGCAGGTGTTGTCGGGAACACCTACGATAATCTCATGGCTGCTGCTGCCGGTGAGCGATATGAGCACTCCGAGATGTATCCGGCTTTTGCACGGGTTGCCCGGGAGGAGGGTTTCGGCCGTATTGCGGATGCTTTCGATGCGATTTGCGTCTCGGAGAGGCAGCACGAAAAGAGATATCGTGCGCTTGCCGAAAATATTAACAGTGAGAGAGTTTTCAAAAGAGAAGGAGAAGTGGTGTGGAGATGCCTGAACTGCGGCTATCTGCACGAGGGGCAGGGGGCGCCGGATGTATGTCCCGCCTGCATATCTCCGCAGGCTTTTTTTGAGCTCCACGGCGAAAACTGGTAGAGGCGAATGCGAAAGGGGGCGTTGTGAGAATTTCTATTACAATTGCTCTTGTCGGCGTGCTGTTATCCGCAATTCCGCTCCTTCGCGTTGAGGGGAAGGGGGTGGAGGCGAAAGAAATTCTTGCACGGGTGGACAGCGTTATCGATTATCCGAAAGGGATAGTCAAGGGGAAAATAATTCACTCGCATCTCGATGGGAAGTCGTTTTTCATCGATATTGTGGGGTACATATCCGATTCGGAATATCTCTTCAGCCTGAGCAGCAGAACGAGAGGCGATCTCATGCGCGTGCTCTACACGCACGGGGGTGAGGATATCTGGGTATATGATATCAGCGAGCGGAAGCTCTCACAAAATATCGGGGCGGATAAGTTCAATACGATTCTGAATACGAATTTCAATTTCGCCGACCTTTCGAATGCCGATCTTCAGCGCAATTATTCGGCGATCAGCATGAAGTCCGTCACCTTCGAAAATGATGAAATTTACAAGCTCCAACTTGAGCCCGTATTCAGAGGCGGTAATTATGGAATGCTGACGCTCTACGTCAGGAAGAGGGATCTCGTTCCTCTGCGAATAGACTACTTTAACAATGAGAAGATCTTTTTTAAGAGCATATCATTCACGAAAACGGTCATGAGAGGCGATCGGGTTTTCCCGGTGAGGTATAAGATGATAGACATAGAACGGGAAACCGTATCGATTCTCTTTTTCACCGGTTTTGAGGAGAACGTGCATTTCGATAAGCGCCTCTTCAGGCATCAGAATCTCCATGAAAAACTGTGAGATTCGCTTCGGCATTTCACCGCCCGCTCCCCCTTTCAATCCGGATTCCCGAACACTCTTTTGTGTTGCTTTTATAATACAGATACACTATACTTTTCGTCGCCACGGAAAAGGTGCTTCGTATGCATCGGGTCGATTTTTTTGCGCTCGATGAACGGCGAGACTATACAATAGATTCATTCGAAGAAAAGATTTCTGGGAGGTGAAGATGGGAGGCAATCTCGGCTGGGAGGTTATACTGGATGGCGCGCTTCTGAGCGTTTTCTTGCTCATCGCCGCTTTTTTGCGGGCCAGGGTGAAGTTTTTACAGAATTTTCTCGTTCCCGTTTCTCTTATCGGTGGCTTTCTCGCGATGCTCATGAACCAGAGCTTTCTGGGACTGATCGACTTTAATCCCGACAGGCTTGGCGTTTATGTTTACCATCTCCTGGCGATAACCTTTGTCGCTATGGGGCTGCGCAGAGGCAGCGGGGGAACGGGCAGAGATGCTCTCGCGATGGGTCTGAGCGGTTCCACCGGTTATGCACTGCAGGGAGTCGTGGGATTCGGATTGAGCTTTTTGCTCATGTATACCATTTATCCCGATCTCTTTCCCACCTTCGGGGCACTTGCCCCGCTCGGTTTCGGGCAGGGGCCGGGACAGACCTATGCCATTGCGCATGAGTGGGAGGTGGGATACGGTTTTACGCATGGCGGCAATCTGGCGTTAACAATGGCCGCCTACGGTTACTTCTGGGCGTGCTTTATCGGAGTGCCCATCGTTAACTATGGCATCCGGAAGGGGTGGGCTGCTCTCGTCACCGACCGTTCGAAAATAAGCAGGGAGATTTATACCGGATTCTTCGCGAAGGATTCCGAAAAACCGGTTGCGGGGAGGTTAACCACGACCTCGGAAGCGCTCGACAGCGTCGCGCTGCATATTGCGCTCATCGGTATGGTGTATCTCGCCACCTATCTTCTTCTGAGCGGCGTGATGAAGATAGTTGTCCTCCTGGGGGCCGGCGGGTTCGCCGGTGTGCTGCGGGGCTTCTTCTTCATCTTTGCGATGATAATGGCGCTTCTGTTCCGGGAAATAATACGAAAAGCCGGTCTCTCCCATATCGTGGATGATGGCACCATGAGCCGCATTGCCGGCGTTTCGGTGGATTTTCTGGTTATGGCCGCCATAGCGGCAATTTCTCTCTCGGTCGTCATGGAATTCATGGTTCCCATTCTGGTGACCGGGACCGGCGTCGGCCTGGTGACCCTTCTGATTTTTTTCTGGTACGCCAAGCGATCCTTTCGGGACTATCCCTTTGAGCGGGCAATTGCGCTCTACGGGATGCTGACGGGAACCATCAGCACGGGGCTCGTCCTTCTGCGTATCGTTGATCCGGAGTACCGGACTCCCGTTGCCCAGCACCTGCTCTACACCGGAGCGATATCAATTGTGGTCTGCTTTCCGCTCCTCCTGATAATCAATCTCCCGCTGCGCGGTGTCGTTACGGGAGATCATATGTGGTACTGGCTGACGCTTCTTCTGGCGGCGATTATTTATATCGTCATTCTCGTGGTATATCGTCTCAGCGGGCTCATCACCTTCAGGCGCCCCTGGACGAAGATATGGCTTGATGACTGAAAAACCGGCGTTGACTCACTCTCATGTTCTTTCGCGTATCTGAGATGACTGTCAGCGCTCATGCCCGAAAGTGCCGGCAGGAGGTGCCGGGTCTTCAGCTTCGCGCTCGGGAGTAGCCTCATCTGATCAATTCGATTGTTATGAGAGGCTCCGGAGATGTATCTTCGCACCTTTCCGCCGGAGAAACGATCGCTGTCTTTCACGCTTGACAGACCATACACTACCGGTAGTATGACCGGAGATGCCATATGGGGGATAATCAAACGTGACGGAGGGAGGCATGTCAACAATCGAATATGTCATGGATGAACGGGTGGCTGTGGTCACTATGAAGAGCGGGGAGAATCGCTTCAACACCCCCTTCCTCAAAGAGTTTCTGCGAGTGCTCGACGAGATCGAAAAAGGTACCGATGCCAACGCACTGGTTGTGACCTCTGCCCATGAGAAGATTTTCAGCAACGGGATCGACCTCGACTGGCTGGTCCCCTTCATCGAGAAAAATGATATCGCGACGGCAAAGGAATTTGTCGACACCATGATGAAATTATTCAGAACGATTCTCATGTATCCGATGCCAACCATTGCCGCAATGAACGGCCATGCTTTTGCCGGTGGCGCAATTATGGCGTGCTATTTTGACTACCGTTTTATGCGGACCGGTCGGGGGTTCTTCTGCTTTCCCGAGGTCGATCTGGGTATTCCTTTTCTGCCGGGAATGCTCGCCGCCATGAAAAAGGCGATTCCACGGTATAAGCTCGAGGAGATGGTTTACGGGGGCAAGCGGCTCACCGCAGAGGAGTTAGCCGAGCATAATATCGTCACGGCGGCCTGTCCTCTCGAGGAGATCATGGACAAGGCGCTCGCCCTGGCGAAGGGGTTGAACAAGCGGCGCGAGGTAATTGTCGCGATAAAGGATGAGATGAACACGGATGTCGTGCATGCGCTTGACGTTCTCGATCCTGTTGCGCTTGAAAATTTTCGATTTTATGTATAGCGGGGTCTGCTCAAAAAGTTTTGTAGAGGCATGCATACTCCCCCCGAGAGAACTGTCTAGCTGAGATATTCGTGACTGTTTTCCATGAAGTGTTTATAGATGCGGTAATGATCGGTGTTCTCGTATTTTATCAGTTGAACAGGAACCCGATCAAAACTGTAGATGTCAGATCGGGGAATGGCGAGGAGAATCGGTGAATGCGTCGCGATGATGAACTGGGCGTGGCCCGCTTTGCTCATCTCGAGCAGGACTTTCAGCAGCTCAAGCTGTGTTTTCGGAGAGAGCGCGTTTTCTGGCTCGTCGAGAAGATAGAGCCCCCTGATTTTGTAGCGGCTTTTAAAAAAGGCCATATGGCATTGCCCGTGTGATTGTGTCATGAGGGATTTGTTCCCGAAATAAGAAAGCGTGCCGGGATCCGCCGCCGCCCATTCGTCCAGGTTCTGTGCGAAATTTCTGAATATCTCCGCAGCAAAGAATGAGCCCGGGACCACACCCTCTTCCCATTCGACATCGATATACCGGTAGAGATCTTCTTCATAGAGATTGACTTCGTATCGGGTTCTCTCAATCCCCTTCCAGATGTGAATGTTGCACCGGTGGGCAATGGCCTGAAGGAGCGTCGATTTTCCCGAACCGTTTTCCCCGACAAAAAAAGTTATCGGTTTCCTGAAGGCGAGCATTCTCGTTTTCTGAAATATCTCCAGGCTGAAGGGGTAACTCTCATGAGTCGGATACTTTTCCGGGTGGAGAATTATCTTCTTTAAGTGCATAATGTGATCGCCTCATGGTATAAAGTGCTATTAACAAGAACAGGGTGTTTGATTGCAAACATTTTTTATATGCACGCAGGGAGTTATTGGTAAATTGATTTTTTTCATGAAACCGCGGAGGCACAGCGGTATATGGCAAGATACTGAGACCGCCGTTTTTGCAGATAATACGGATTGTTCTTCTGTTTGATTTGTCGTAATCCTTCGAACAGCTTTTCGCAGTGCTTCGCCTCCGCGAGGGAAATCATTATTAAGAACAGAAGTACTGAGTAATAAGCACGCGGTTGATTATACGGTATAGTTGTGGTATAATACTAGAGATACTGTATTGGTGAGAGTAACGAAATATGCAGTTACGTATGGTTTCTGCAGTGTCCGGTAAGACGAAAAGACATCTTCACCTGCAAGCACCGCTGCTTCTTCTGATAGTGATTCATTCACTTCTTTCGGGAGCGAGATTGGTATATCCGGAAGAAGCGGGGAGCTATATAATTATTCCTCATCAAAGCAATTTCATTGTTTACGGGAAAGGAAGCGAGTATTTTGTTCTCCGACAGGAGAAATTTCTGAATGAGAAGATCAGGAGTAATATTAAGAAGCTTTCCTCGGGATTGCGTATTGTTACTGCGGAGGATGATCCGGCCGGGTTTGCCGTTGCCGAAAAAATGGAGGCACTTATTCGTGAGATAGAACGGTTATCGCTCAATGAAGAGGATTTGAAGAGCTATTATGCCTTTGTGGAATCGGCAATAGCTCAGGATGCTGATATACTGAAGAGGATGAGAGTGCTTGTTCTCCGTGCATCGGGGGGTATCCTGTCGCGGGATGATCGAGAGATCATACAGCATGAGATTGAAACGCTCAGGCGTGCGGTAGATATGAATGCCGCCTTCAGCCGGTTTAATACGAAACTGGTCATTCCAACGCTCACCGCTCGGGATCTGAAGCTGGATTCTGTCGACGTGATCGGCAATTCCTCTGGTTCACTTGATGCCATCGATAGCGCTCTTGTGCGGTTGACGAAAATGAGAAGCAGGGCGGGCATCAGATCCAGACTCATGAAGCTGCGGATTCGGGAGAGGAGTGTCTACTATATTGCGCTGCAGAGTGCGGAGAGCAGGATTCGCGATCTGGATATCGCAGCGGAGGTCTCAGAGCTTCTGAAGAACGCCGCGATGCTGAAGGTTCCCTATGGATTGATATTGCAAGGGCGCTAATCCCTCCGAATTGCTGCCGTTGCGAGTCTCATAAGGACACTTCCAAAAACTTCGTTTTTGTCGTGCTCCATGGCCAGCGTTGTTTTTCACATCCTGTGCACGCTGGCATGCGCGACATCGTGTCGCTGTGAGCGAGAATAAGGTTAAAACCCTTTTCATTTCATCAGTTTTATCGGTTGAAAAGAGTTTTTTGGTGCTCATAAGGTGATTGACTTTTTTTGCAGATGGTTTAGTATGATATGTGTGGCACCTGAATGTGCCGATGCATAATGTGCTGGAGAGTGAATCATTTTAATCATCATCTTACCGGGAACCCACATCGAGCTATATTTCGCTGAGGACTGTTCTGTTTAACAGATCCCTTTTTTCCGGGATTCCGTAAAGACAGCAAGGAGGATTGCCGTGAAATTACAGTTGAAGTTCAAAATTCTCATCGCACTGGGGCTTATCATCATTTTAGTCGTTATTCTCAAGCCCTCTGATAATGGCGCACCGTATGATCCCTATTTCAGGAAAGTCAATGAGGAATTGCGGCTGAACGGTCCGGGCAGGCCTGTGCTCGTCCTCGATTGTGATCGGCTTGACCGGAATCTCGAAATTATGATGAATTATCTTAAGCCACCGCTCTCATTCAGGCTGGTCGTCAAATCGCTCCCATCGCTCCCCCTGATGCGGTATATCCTGCAGAAAACAGGTTCGCGCAAGGTGATGGTCTTTCATCAACCTGATATGAACCTTCTCGCCAGGAGTGGTTTGCGGGATGTTGACATGCTGCTCGGAAAGCCGATGCCCATCAATGCCGTTCGGGAATTCTATCGGGAAAAAACACCGGGAGACTTTCACCCGTCACAGCAGGTTCAGTGGCTGATTGATACGCCGGAGCGACTGAACCAGTACCTTCAGTTTGCCCGGGAGCGGGGGGAGGTGTTGCGGATAAACATCGAGATTGACGTCGGGTTGCACCGGGGCGGTGTTGACACGCTCGCAACTCTGGAAAAGATGCTTGCGGTGCTGGCCGCCCGGAAGAGGCATCTTCGGTTCAGCGGTTTTATGGGTTATGAGGCTCATATCGCTGCGGTTCCAGTTGTCTTTGCCGATAAGAGAGAAGCAATACGGAGCGCCTTGAATGATGTTTTGGGAAAATATAGAGCTTTTGTGAACTATGGGAAAGAGCGGTATCCCGAGCTCTTTCAGGGGGAGCTCACTCTTAATGCGGGGGGGAGCACCACATATGTGCTCTATAAAGATCAGGATCTCATTAATGATATTGCGCTCGGCTCTGCCATCGTGAAGCCGATGGGTTTTGACACCGTCCTGCTTGAGGAGCACATTCCGGCCCTGTTCATCGCAACCCCGGTATTAAAAAAAATGAAAGGAACAACCATTCCTTTCATAGAAGGGGTTTCTCCCCTGTTCAGTCTCTGGAACCCCAACAAGCAGAACACCTACTTTATCTATGGAGGTGGCTGGCTTGCACAACCGTTTGCACCGGCCGGACTTGAGAGCAACGCCCTCTACGGTTTCAGCACCAATCAGGCTTTTATCAATGGATCTGATAGAACTGATGCGGGTGTGGATGATTATATCTTTTTCAGGCCCACCCAGAGTGAGCGGATAATGCAGGAGTTCGGCGATCTCCTGATACTGCGGAATAAGCGGATTGTTGATTCCTGGCCGGTGTTTCCGACGGAATAAGGGGGGACGCCTCTCTTGTCGCAGAGGGGATGGCGTCTCGTTGAGCTTTAGAGCATCAACGTGCCTGTCGTGCGAGAATCTCCGCAATCTTGTCGAAGTCCTTTGATTTGTCGAGGAAGTATTCAGCGCCCAGTGCTCTGCATTTGTTCTGGTACTGCGGATAGGGGTAGTTGGTCAGGACAAGTACGGCAGTTTCGGGCAGCTCGCTTTTAATGATCTTCAGCAGATCGATTCCGCTTCCTCCCTCGAGCCGAATATCCAGTATAACAAAATCGGGAGAGAGCTCACGTATCAAGCTCATCGCCTCAACGGGTCTGCCGGAGAATCCAGCTATTTCAATTTTCGGATTGTCAGCGATAAGAGATATTATTCTTCCCCGCACGATGGCGGAATCTTCGACGACGAAAACCTTCATATCAATCACTCGATTATCCCAGGCTAAAGACTCAGATATTCTCCGCACTCACCAAACAATGCGCGAGCAGTACATCTCTGTCCGCTTCACATCTGTTCCAATATAAGATCCTTTTATCCGGATTGCAATCAGACAAAACCTGATTTTCAGGGTAACTAATTCCTATTTTTCTGTAGGAATACGGAGTGGGCTCTTGTCGGTTTTTGTCCTACCCCTTTGAGGGTCGACGGGGCGGATAAGTAAACATTTTATTCTGTCTGTTCTTGTATGGGTATCTTCAGGGTAAACGTTGCTCCCTTATCGCGGCGGACTTCAATTTCTCCGTCAAGCTGATCCACGGCAAGCATCCTTATAAGCTGAAGGCCCATTGAATCGCTCTCGGTAAGTGAAATGGTATCCGGAATTCCGATACCGTTGTCGCTCACGGTCATTATCATGGTAGCGTTTTTTTTCTGTAATGAGATTCGTATCTCCCCCTGCTTGTCCCATCCGCCGGGGAAGGCGTATTTGAAGATATTCGTAAGGAGCTCGTTGAGAATCAGGCCGCAGGGGAGCGCCTGCTGAATGTTGAGGAATATGCTCTCGAGTTCCGTGTACAGTCTGATCCGATCCCGGTTGTTTATATGCGTCCGGTAGAGCTCCTCCGCCATCGTTTTTATATACTCGGAGAAGTCGATGCGGGAGAGATCCTTTGACTGATAGAGTTTTTCGTGTATGAGCGCTATCGCCCGTATTCTGTTTTGCGAGTCGCTGAAGAGCCTCTGGAGCTCCTCGTCATGTATTGTTCTCACCTGTAAATTGAGCAGGCTCTTGATGATCTGCAAGTTGTTCTTGACCCGGTGATGTATCTCCTTCAGGAGGATCTCCTTTTCTCTGAGCGACGCTTTGATCTGCTCTTCGGCTCTCTTCCGGTCGGTGATATCCCTGGCGAGTCCCTGGATTGCATAGGGAGTACCATCTTTATATATAATGGAAGAGCTCGTTTCAATCCACACATGGGTTCCATCTGGCCTTTTTAATTTGAACTCGAATGTGGGCAAGTAGTTTTCTGATTCGAGCAGCTTCCTGGCTCTTTCTAAAGCTATAGGGAGCTGTTCTTCGTCAAGGAGTTTTGCGTAATTGATTTTGAGAATGTCAACTCGATTAAAACCGAGTAGTTCGAGCGCCTTGTCGTTTGCGTCGATGAAGTTTCCCTCAAAATCGGCGATGAAGATAGCGTCAAAGGAGCGCTCGAAGAGCGCCCGGTAGCGCTCTTCGGTCTCGCGCAGCTTTTCTTCGGCCTCTCGTACCACCGTTATGTCGCGGACAATGGCGAGGACCCGATCGTCGCCGAACTTGACAAGGCGGGCCTCGAAGGTTCCGAGACCTTTCAGTGTATTGAGTTGATAGTCTATCGTCTGAATGCTTTCCCCGGAGAGCACCTCGTCGAGCTTCTCCAGTATGAGGGCAACATCTTCGTCGACAAATCCGGCATCTCTGATGTTTTTCCCGAGAATTTCCTCTCGCGGAATGGCCAGCTCGTCGTCGGATGTGGCATAGCAGTCGACGTAGGTGCCATTACGGGTGAGAATGAACATCAGATCCGGCATCGCCTTGAGAATCGCCTCGTTTCTCATCACGCTCTCCTGAAGCGCCTCTTCGGTCACCTTTCGCTGGGTGATATCACGGGCGACCGCTTGGAATCCGATAACGGTATCATTCTCCATAACCAGCTGTGTGTTCTGTCCTATCCATGTCACCGAGCCGTCCTTCTTGATGAGAGGAAGTTCGTAGTAGGTGTTCGGAATTTTTTTGACGAACTGGATGCCGTAGAATCGCTCTGCTTCATGGCGGTAGTCGGGATGAATCAGCTCGAGATAGTGTTTACCGCATATCTCATCTTCGGCATATCCGAGATTTCTTGTGGCAACAGGATTGATAATAGTTACATGACCGGTGTTGTCTGTTCCGTAGATCATGTCGGTGGCGTTTTCGACGAGCTCCCGGTAGCGTTTTTCGCTTTCACGGAGCGCCTCTTCGGCAAGCTTTTTCCCGGTTATGTCGGTCATGACCGCTGTCAGCCCGATAATTTTTCCGTTTTGCCTGATAATATGGCTCGAGGTTCGAACATGTCGAATCGAGCCGTCCCTGTCGAGAATCCTGAACTCGGAGGGTTCGATATTCCCGTCGATGGTACGGCTGAAACTCTCTAACAGGTCGGGGAGATCCTGGGGATGGATGAATTCGGTAAAATTCCTGCCGAGGACATCGCTGACCCGGTATGTGCTCAACCGCTCGATGACCGGGCTGATATAGGTGACAGTGCCGTTCGCGTCGAGCGTGTAGAGTACGTCATTGACATTCTCAACGAGGAGCTGATACAGCTCCTTCGACTTCCTGAGCTCACGTTCACTGTGAAGCCGTTGCAGCGCTGTCTCTATCGCGATGATTAGATTTTTTTCGTTAATCGGTTTGAGGATAGAGCCGAAGGAATCGGTTTGCTGTACCCTCGGCATGGCGGAGAAAGCACTGTCCGGGATGAGATAGATGACAGGAGTGCCGGTTTTCTCCTTTATGTCCCGAGAGAGGGTAATGGCATCATTATCTCCAAGGGGCAGATCCATTAAGATGAGGTCAGGGTTCTCATCCCGGACGTCTTGGATTGATATTTTTTTGGTGGTATGTGATGAGAGCACGCGATATCCGAGACGGTGGAGAATCTCTTTGAGCTCATCTGATTCGAGGGAATCATCGGAGATAATCACAATTCCTGGCTGAACCGGTGTATCGCTGTTCATGATCTGCTCTCTCTTGCCTGAACGGTTCCCTCTCGTCGAGATTACCGTATTATACGTATCAGGATTTCTTTGACAATACAAAAATATAATTTGATAAAGACAGCGACGAGTCGTCTCCTTTCACGGGGAATCTTTAAATCAATTGACGATATGTCGATCCCGGATTACATTATGTTAACCGTTAAGAATTTTTCTCCCGAGGGATATATGCCGTTCAAAAGATTCTGGTATTGGTACGGATTCACACGGATAGGGCCGGAAGGAATGCAGTTCCCAATTCAATACTATCGCAAGAGGGATATTCGTGCTTATGAATGACATTTATACCGATTTTGCCCCCCTCTACGACTATCTTCTTCGCCACGTGGACTACGATAAGTGGTACTCCTATTTGCGAACGTTGATGCTGCGATATATTGATAATCCGGGTCTCATTCTCGAACTGGGATGTGGAACCGGGAGGTTCGGGGCGAAGTTTTCACGGGACAATTATACCATCTTCGGCATGGATCGATCGCTGGCGATGCTGAACGTTGCCAAGGTGCGAGCGCATAACAATTTCAGCATTTTCTGCGGTGACATGATGCATTTTCATTGTGCTCAAAAATTCGATTTTATTTTTTCCGTTCACGATACCATGAATTATTTCCTCACCTATTCCGCTCTGAAAAAAGTGTTTCGGTCTGTTCGACAGATAATGGATCGGCAGAGCGTTTTCATGTTTGATATAACCACGGAGCATAATATTGTGAGGTATTT
>Ga0180431_10001876_pt1 | contig 28598 bp, 16 predicted proteins | sample SS_ome_11_FD_132459 | JGI IMG/M metagenome (GOLD analysis project Ga0180431, IMG submission 132459) | Hypersaline lake sediment archaeal communities from the Salton Sea, California, USA - SS_1_MS_1 metaG | ecosystem: Environmental > Aquatic > Non-marine Saline and Alkaline > Hypersaline >... | reverse complement strand
GCCACAGGTTTGCCTCCTTGGATTGTTGTTTCTTGCAACTACAATCTTACCAGGATTTGGCAAACCTGTAAGTTCACAGGTCAACTGACACGTTTGGGAGCAATTTTGGATCTACTGAGACTATCTACCAACTCAGCGAGTCTATCACCGTCGCCGCGTTGTCACGCAGGGTGGCGGTGTCGGGGTTGCCCCACACCGGGTCGCCGCGTCCCCAGTATAGGTCAGTGGCTGTGTCGTCGCCGCCCTTGGTCCAAACGTGGACGCTGGCCTCGCCGCCCAGGATAAAGCCAACGGGGAAGAAATAGGTGTTGAAGTTATCGTCGCTGAGCGTCCAGCCGGTCATATCCTGGCTACCGGCCCCCAGGTTCTCGATCAGGACGTACTCGCCGTCCAGATCGGCCCCCGGCGGGTTGTACTCTACGTAGGCGACGTGCAGGTCTGCGGGGATGGGTGTCGGTGTGGGGGTATCGGTCGGCTGTGGCGTGTCCGTCAGGCTTGGTGGCGTGGTCTGAGGGGTATGGGGCGGCGTTGGAGATGCGGTCGGCGTTGCGGTCGGAGTCGGGGTCAGCGTTGGTTCGGGAGTTTGGGTTGGGGTTGGCGTGCACGTCGGCGTCGAGGTTGGTTCCGAGGTCGGTTCTGAGGTCGGCGAGGGCGGTGGTCGTTGGGTCGCGGTTGGCGCTGGCGGTTGCGTGGGGGTTGCCGACTTGGGCTGCCAGGTGGGGGACGGGGCGCTGGTGGGAGATGGAGTCCAGGTTGGCGTGGCGGTGCGCGTTGGCCTGAGGGTACGGGTAGGCGCGGGCTTGCTCAGGTGAGGGCTGGCGCTGCCGCCCAGGTAGGAAGATATGGAGCAACAGGAACAGGTCACGCAGCAGATGAAAAAGATGGCGGCGTGGAGCTCGAGCCAGGAAACGGACAGGCTATTCCCGATAGGAAGCAGAGTTTTGCCCTGCCTGAGCCGGCGCAGAAAGGCGGCAAACTTGCCTGGATCGTTCATACCGCGTCCATACTATCACATTTGCTGGCGTGGGGCAAATGCAAGAGAGGCGATCGTTTTTCCACCACGGAGGCGCGTCGGAGGTCTGGATAAAAGCGATTGCCCTACACCGAGATTTGACCAATCTCTCTCATTGGCGTATAATGCGCTCGACCAATGAGCCGAGTTATTACTACCCAAGGGCCGGGCAAGGTGCGCAATTACCATCGTCGCACCATCGCCGAATCGTTGCGGCGACTGAGCCAGAAACCAAAACTGGATGACGAAGCCAAAGACTTGGCTGCCCTCATCGTTTTCTCTCTGCAGGGCATAGCCGATACCGTTGATCAGACTGTCGAGGCGTGGGAGAAGCGGGATTATTGGATCAAGGCCGAGCGCTTCCGCGAGAAATGGCGCTGGGTGGAACCTGCGGCCGACGAGCTGAGCGTAGCCATCTACGAGGGCCGGTGGGATCAGCTTCCAGTCGTGCTGGCGCAATTGATGCCCCGCTTTGCCGACGTCAAAGTAAAGCAGATGACGCGCAAGCCGGTTTTGTGGCAGGGGGCTTACGAGCGGTTTATGCGGGAGGATTAAAGGTGCGACGCACTTGGCAAGTGCGTCGCACCTCGTTTACTAGAGCCGTTCTTCCGCGCCAATCGGCATCATCACCAATCCGCTGATGACCTTGGGGAAAAAGTCGGTGGATTTCTGGGGCATTTTCTCGTTGGCGGCGGTGCAGGCCCGCACTTGTTCCATGCGCGTCGGGTTCATCAGCAACAGGAAATTTGCTTTACCCTCGTCCACGCCGTCGTATCCCATCTGCGGGTCGCGCAGGTACTCTATGTTCTTCTTGGCCTCGACGGCAGTCTTGTCTACCCCCAGTACTCGTTCGATGAATAGCTCGTGTAGCACCGAGACATCGAGCAAGCGCCAGTCGGCGGAATGGTCTGGCAGCAGTTTCTCCAGCACCTTTGGGTCTCGCAGCTCGAGCACGGTGTAGGTTCCGTCGTAGAAGCCAAAGCGCGGGTGGGAAGGCTTTGCCTCTGCCAGCGCGGTCTCTAGTGCTTCCCGATCTGCCGCCGGACGTACCTCAAAGTACCTTTTCGCTTCCTCCAGGGCTTTTTGCCCGTCCATCTGTTCGTATGAATGGATGAGACGGTGAGTGGGGAGGATCACGAGTCCGGGGTCTTCCATACTCACCAACGTCACCATGCGGTAGTTGAATCCGGCGTTGGGTGGGGCATCGGGGTATTTCTCCCGCATCTCGTCCCGGTAATTGATGGCCGTCTCGTAGCGGTGGTGGCCGTCGGCGATGATCAGGTTGCGCCGGGGCGCCATCTCCTCTACCACGGCCGAAATCACTTGTGGGTCGGTCACGGGCCAGAATTGCTGCGCCACGTCGTGCTCGAACAGTTCGCGCAACTCTAACCCCGGCTGTCCCTCGATCGCCGAGTCCAACAGTTCGTTGATACGGCCCTCGGGGTAGAGCATAAAGATGTGACCAAAGTTGACCTCGGTGGCTCGCATCAAATTGAGCCGGTCCACCTTGGGACCGGAGTGGGTGCGTTCGTGGGGCAGGACGGTGCCCTCGTCGAAGCGGCTCAGTTCCAGCGCGGCGATCAGCCCCTTGCGGGTCTTGGCGCTGCCGTCGGCCAGGATGGTGGTCTGGTGGAGGACGTAGAACGCGGGCGATTGCTCCCGCGTCAGGATGCCTTCTCGCAACCAGGATTGGTAATAGTCGCGGGCGCGAGTGTAGACGTTGTTATGCCCGTCGTCGCCCGGTCCTTCTTTGCCCTTGATGATGCGCACGATGGTATAGTCGCTTTGGGCGTAGTACTTGTCTTGCAGTCCGTGCCGTACCCGGTCGTAGGGCTGGCTGATGACGGCGGAGAGATCATCAATCTTTTTGGGATTGTAACGTACTCCTCTAAACGGTCGGATGGTTGCCATATTCGCCTCCCAAGTTTGTCTCGAGTTCTTCCATATTTTTGCACAACTCTCTATATCGCTGCATCAGTTCTGGCCATTCCAGTGCCTGCGCGAACTGTGTGAGCCAGTGAGCGATATAGGATTGATCCAACTTGTCGCCTTGCCGCGCGAGCACACCCTCGATGTCATCCCAATCCTTCTCGCGTTCTGAAATGGCCTTGTGAATGACAAGATCCTCTGCCGTGCATACGGGAAACGTCACGCCGCTGTGCTCTACGGTGATGGCCCTTTCAATAGCTTGCTCTTCGTAAGGGAGAAAGCCGATTACAAGGTCAACTTCAATGTGGTTGCTGGTGTAGATTGTCGCCACAAAAGTTCGTTGGGTAAAGGCGACCGGGTCAGGCACGCGGAATCTGAATTGGGTGCCGAGGAGGGCGACAAATTCATCAATTGTGCGCTCGCCGATGACCACCTTAAAGTCCGCATCGTGGGTGGCGCGCGGCCTACCCCACACCGCGTTGGCGATCCCTCCGATGACGACGTACTGAACGGCGTGCTGATCGAGAAATACTTTTACTTCTTGCAGTGCCTCAATCTGTTTGTACACCAGCCATCGCCCTTGCCGCCCGTTGGAGTTTTTTGTGCAGCGTGGTCCAGTATTCTGCGTCCTGTTCGAAAAAGATGCGTCTAGCGTCGGGCGACAGTGCGCGCGTCAGACTACATAGCTCAAAGAACTGCGTCAGCCCTTTCTCGATAGTCAACTCTGGCAGCGCTTTTCTCTGCCCCTCGCGTTCCCAGGCGTTGAAGCGCTTGTATCCTTCCAAGATTTGTTGCAACGTTGGATTGGCTTTCACTTCTTGTGGCCCTCAGCGCTCGCCCACGCGATATTGTGTGCCGCTCCATATCTATGACGAGGCAAAAGGCGAGCGCGGCGTCAAGGGGTTACCGGTTCGCTACCTCGATAGCGATCTGCGCCACCTCCTCGCCCACCCGCGCCTTGGCCTCTGCCGTTCCCGCGCCGATGTGAGGGGAGCCGATCACCTGCGGCAGGTCCATAAACCGTTGGCCTCGTTCCTTCTTCTCGTCCTCGTACACGTCCAGCGCCGCGCCCGCCACCTTGCCGCTCTGAATCGCCTTGTACAGCACCGCCTCGTCCAGCGTTCCGCCGCGCCCGCAGTTGACGATCTTGACGCCGTCCTTCATCTTGGCGATTGCCTCTGCGCCAATGATATAGTGCGTCTCCGGGGTGTGGGGCACGTGGAGCGAGATAAAGTCGGAACGGCTCAAGAGCTCGTCCAGCGGAACCTGGGTGGCGTAATCCACCTCGGTGGGAGTACGGCGGTAAAAGAGCACTTTCATCCCCAGCGCGTGCGCCTTTTGCGCCGTCAGGCTGCCGATGCGGCCCAGGCCAATCAGCCCCAGCGTCTTGTCCGCCAGCTCACTCCCTTTGCTGAACTCTTTCTTTTCCCACTTGCCTTCCTTCATTGAAGCTGTGACCTGGGGAACCTGGCGGGCCAGCGCCAGGAGATAGCCGATGGTCAGTTCGGCCACCGAGTTGGAAGAGGCGGAGGGGGTATTGCGCACCTCGATGCCCTTCGACTCGGCGTATTCCACGTCAATGTTGTCCAGGCCGACGCCGCCCCGGATGATCACCTTCAGGTTGGCCGCTTTGTCAATCAAAGACTCGCGCACTTTGGTGCGGCTGCGGACGACCATGCCATCGTAGTCGGCGATGACGGCCTCCAGTTCCTCCGGCGTGATGTCGTCCCGCACGTCTACCTCGATCCCGGCCTCGCGCATTGCAGCGACGGCGCTGGGAGCGGTGGGGTCGCAAATGATAAATTTCATCGGTTCACCTCCGTTTTGTTTAAGATGCAGGATGCACGATGCAGGATCATTGCCTCAAGCCTCCGGCCTCCTGCCTCCTGCCCCTGCCTCATCATAGTCCCAAAATGTCCTCGATCAGCCCGGTGAGCCATTTGAGATCGTCCAACGTCAGGTCCCCCATGTGCGCGATGCGGAAGCACTTTTCTTTCAGGTCGCCGTAGCCGTTAGAGATCATGGCGCCCCGTTTGCCCAACTCTGTGTTGAGGTCGGCGACGCTGATGCCGCGTGTGTTCTCGACGTTGGTGACGGTGGGCGAGAGATAGTTCTCGTCGGAGTAGAGGGCAAAGTACTCGCGCGCCCAGCCCTGGATGTAGGCGGCCATCTCCTGGTGCCGATTCCAGCGGTTTTCCAGCCCTTCGGCCAGAATGTCGCTCATCTGGACGTTCAGAGCCTGGAGCAGGCTGATGGCCGGGGTGGCCGGGGTTTGGTGCTTTTCGTACTTTTTGTCCATCTGTGCGTACGAAAAGTAGTAGCCGTGGTTGGGCACTTGCAGCGCCCGCTCCCGCGCCCGGTCGCTCACGGCGCAGACCGCCAGCCCGGCCGGAAGGGCGAAGCATTTCTGCACGCCGGCCAGGCAGACATCCAGTCCCCAGGCGTCGAACTCGATCTTGGCCCCGGCCATACAACTGACGGCGTCTACCAGGATCAACACGTCGGGGTACTTGGCCCGCACCAGCGCGGCGATCTCTTTGACCGGGTTCATCAGGCCGGTGGAGGTCTCGTTCATCACGATGGTGATGGCGTCATAGCCTCCCTTGGAGAGCGCGTCGTCCACCATCTCTGGCGTGATCGCCTGCCCCATCGCTACCTCGATCTTGTCGCAGGGAACGCCGTTGGCGGCAGTGATCTGGTGCCAGCGTTTGGAAAAGGCTCCGCAGACAGTGTTGAGTATCTTTTTGTTCGAGGCCTGGCGTACCGAGGCTTCCATCACGCCGGTGGAGGAGGATGCGTAGAGGTAGACCCGCTGCTGTGTGTAGAGCATTTGCTGGAGCTTGGGGGTCACGTCGGCATGGAGATCGGAGTACTCTTTCGAGCGGTGACCGATCATCGGCGCGGCTTGGGCCTGCAGGATTTCATCTCGCACGTGGGTGGGCCCTGGGATAAAGAGTTTTTTGTACACTGTTAACCTCCTTTTATCAAATGTGAATACAAAAAAGGGACACACGAGCACTATCGGCTGTGTGTCCTCTGTCTGCTGACCTGAGAGATTCCTCCCGAGCGACTGGTGGGCTGTTGCCCCTTCGGTGTCGCCGCATATCTCTGACCGCTCTGGCCGGCGATATGCAACGACTTTCCAGAGGTGCCGAGATGCAGAGTCCTGTGACCTGAGAGTTTCGCTGGCGCGATCAGCCTTTGGCGTCAGCTTGCCCCTTCGGTGGCCGCCTGCCGGCGGTCTCTCCTCCACATCTTGTAGCGGCTGTGATGAAATTTGCTTTTATTCTACACTACGACTGGGCAAAAGTCAACAAACCTCCCTTCTTGTTGGGTCCCTAGCCCGCAGGCCGCCAGAAAGTCGGCAGTGCCGTGAGCCAGGCGGCCTTTGCTGGGCAGTGAGAGACGTATGTCGCTGTGCTCGCTCATCATCCCTGTTGCCACTCCTTGATTCGGGCGGCGGCATTCTTGCGGGGAACTGTTTCCTGCTGTGCCAGCTCCAGATTGCGAACTACCACTTGACCAACTGCCATCTCGTCTGGTCCCAGAATCACCACGTACGGAATGCCTTCCTTCAGCGCGTAGCGAATCTGATTGCCCAATGACGTGTCCTCAAAGTACAACTCGGTGTTGAGTCCCGCCTGGCGCAGCTCGTGTGCCAGTTTGAGCGATTCTGTCACCAGGTCTGGGTTGAATTGTGTGACCAGTACCTGAGTCACTGTCTTGCCAACCTCTGGCGGGAACATTTCCAACTCTTCCATCACGTCAATGATGCGCTCGATGCCGATGGTGGTGCCGGTGGCCGGATAGCTGCGGTCGGTAAACACCCCGATCAGCTCGTCGTACCGCCCGCCGCCGGTGATACTGCCGATCTTGGGTTCCTCCACGATTGTCTCATAGATCGGGCCGGTGTAATACTCCAGGCCGCGCACCATTGAGGGCACGACCGGGTAACATTCCTCCGGGATATCCAGAGCTTTCAGATAGCGTGTCAGTTCCTCCAATTCAGCGACGCCGGCGAGCGCCTGAGGATAGTCGGCCAGCCACTTGCCCAGTTGAGCCAGAATTTCATCGTTGCTGCCGCCGATCTGGAGGAATTCGAGCAGCCGTTCGATCACGTCGTCCGGTATCGTCGCCTGGCCTTCCAATTCCAGGGTCGCCAACCGGTTTACGAGTTTGGCGATTGTTCCCTCGTCCAGATCGGTCTGGCGCAGCCGGGCCTCGACTGCTGCCAGGTCTGCCGCTCGAAGAGCTTTTGTCAGGTCGGCGATGGCCTCCTTGGTCACCTGTCCCTTTCTCAGGGCAGCGACGGCCTCTTCCAACCCCGTCTTGCGCAGCTCGGCTTTGACTCCTTCCAGGCCGATCCTGTCCAGCTTGTCAATGGAGCGGTACAGCCCGCTCAGTAGTTCATCCGGCACGCCGGCCAACTGCCCAATGCCGGCGATGATCTTGCGGTTGTTGAGGTTGATGACGAATTTCTCGAATCCCAGCCGGCTCAGAATCTCGTATATGACGTTGACGATCTCGGCGTCGGCCAGCATGCTATCTGAGCCTACGGTGTCGGCGTCGCACTGGTAGAACTCGCGGTAGCGACCCTTCTGCGGTCGCTCGGCCCGCCAGACCGGCGCGATCTGATACCGCTTGAGTGGCTTGGTCAGTTCTGGATACTGGGCCACCACGCGGCACAAGGGCACCGAGAGATCGTAGCGCAAGGCGAGGTTCTCCTTCCCGCCCCTGTGACCGACGTCGTAGATCAGCCGCTCGGCGTCGGGGCCGTACTTGCCCTTGAGCGTCTCTTCCAACTCGACAGAAGGCGTTTGCAGCGGTTCAAAGCCGAATTGCTCAAAGACTTCCTGGATGACGCCCACGACGTACTGGCGCAGGATCATTTGCCGTGGCAGAATGTCCCTCATGCCTCTAGGTAATCTCGGCTCTACTATTGTCATTTCTTTCCTCCTGGATTGTCAGTGGGGCGGGGTGCTTGCCCGCCGCCAGAGTTGTGGTTGCAAAACAAAAAGCGTGGATGAATTGCTCATTCCACGCTTGAAGCAGCTTACCGTTACGGCTCCGCCCCGATTTGTCAGAGCCTCCTTCGAGCGTGGCTGGTGTGGCGATGGTGATGATGCGCGTGCGGCCCGCGCCGCGCGCCCTCGCGGTGGAGACCAGCCAGTGTGGTGAATGAAGGGAGACTATCGTAGGACATTGTTTGACTCGTATAGTTACTGTGTCACAATTGGGGTGGACGACGGGATTTGAACCCGCAACATCTGGTTCCACAGACCAGTGCTCTAACCTATTGAGCTACGTCCACCGCGATACAACTGGGGTGTAGTATGCCACACAATTAACGAAATGTCAAACTGCTGCACCCCGCTGCCGCGCTCGGAAGTGGAAATCTGGGGGCAGGACGAGTTCAATTGTCAGCGCTTGGCCGTTGTGCTATAATCTTTTATGATGCCGCCTGAACAACGGTGGTCTCGCAGGGCCGTTCAGTTCTAGGTCAGCGGAGTGAATGGGTAAGCCGCACAATCCAGCACCGGCTCTTTCAGGCAGGTGCGGCTCTGCGCGGCGAGAACTGAACAACCCTGGGTGATCTGGGCAACGTTATCCTCGGCACAAGTCGTTGCTTCTTCCTCTAAAAGGAGGGCGAGATGAGCGCATTATCTATACCTCCAATTGCTATGGCTGGCGTCACGTTTTACGCCGCCCTCTATCACCTGTTGGTCTATTCCCAGCGCAAACAGCGCCGAGAGAATTTGACCTTTGCATTGACGTGCTTTGCCGTTGGCCTATACGACGTGTTCTGCGCCGGATTGTATAGCGCGACCTCGGTGGCCGAAGGTATGCACTGGCAGCGGTTACAGGTCGCCACCCTGGCCTTGATCAGCTTTGCTTTTCTGTGGTTCGTAGCCGACTACACTGCGCAGCCGTCGCGAAAAGTACTGTATCCTTTCTCGATCTATTTCTTTTTGGCCGCCGTCGTTGGCATGGTTGAGCGGCGTGGACTGGCCTGGCTCACAGATCAACCTGCTATCAAGGAGACGGGCCTTTCTTCCATTGGTCTCGAGATCATCTACTACGAAGTGACCCCGGGTTTTCTCACCAACCTCCAAAGCCTGGCGGGGATTGCAGTTTTTGTTTATGTGTTTTGGATCGGTGTGCGTTACTACCGGAGCGGGCATAGGCGAGAGGCCAGTTCGCTCATTCTGGCCCTGGTCTTTACCTTTGCCGGCGTGTTCAACGATACGGCTGTGAGCAGCGGCCTGTACGACTTTGTCTACACAATCGAATACGCTTACATGGGGATGGTGTTGTTGATGGCGTACACTCTCTCGAGCAGCATGGTAGAGGCGGATAAGGCTCTGCAGGATAGTGAGAAAAAATTCCGCAGTATAGTCGAATCTATCCCCATGGGAATGCACTTGTACCAGTTGGAGCCTGATGGGAGATTGGTGTTTACTGGCGCCAACCCGGCTGCCGACGAAATTCTCGGTGTGGATAGCAGCCGGCTCGTAGGTCTAACTATCGAGGATGCCTTCCCCGCGCTGGCCGAGACCGAGTCGCCGGAGAGATATCGCGCGACTGCCTTGAGGGGCGATGCCTGGCAAAACACCCAGATCATCTGCGAGGAGGACACGATCGCGGGAGCTTTTGACGTTCACGCTTTTCAGACTTTGCCGGGCAAAATGGTGGCCGCGTTTCTCGACATCACTGACCGCAAGCGGGCGGAGGTCGAGCACGAGCGCTTGCTGTCTCTCCTCGAACGCCGCAGCACCCAACTCCAGACCGCCGCCGAGGTGTCCAAATCGGTCAGCACGATCCTCGACCCCGAAGAGTTGATGGATCAGACAGTGAATCTGATCCGCGAGCGTTTTGACTTTTACTACGTTGGACTGTTCCTGGTGGACGAGAGCGGCACGCACGCCGTGTTGCGGGCGGGCAGCGGCGAGGCCGGCCGGCGCATGCTCGAGGCGGGCCACACACTGGAGGTGGGCGGCCCCTCGATGGTCGGATGGTGCACTGCCCACGCTGAGCCTCGCATCGCCCTCGACGTGGGATCTGAGGAGATCCGTTTCGATAATCCCTTCTTACCCCAGATCCGCTCCGAGATGGCCTTGCCGTTACTGTTGCGCGGGCAGGTGATTGGCGCACTGGTGGTACAGAGCGTAAAGGAGGCTGCTTTCTCGGAGAACGATATTATCGCCTTACAAGCTATGGCTGAGGAAGTGGCCATCGCCATCGAGAACGCCGGGTTGTACGAGCGGATTCGACAGCACGCCGCCCAACTGGAGCAGCGCGTGGCCGAGCGCACTGCCGAACTCGCCGCCGTCAACAAAGAGCTAGAGTCCTTTGCCTACTCCGTCTCCCACGACCTGCGTGCGCCGCTGCGTGGCATTGATGGCTTTAGCTATGTTCTACAGGAGGACTATGCCGACAAACTGGACGCTACCGGCCAGGATTACCTGCGCCGCGTGCGTGCGGCCAGCCAGCGCATGGGGCAACTGATTGACGATATGCTGAAACTCTCCCGGGTGACGCAAGGCGAGATGCGGCGTGAACGAGTTGACCTGAGCCGCCTGGCGCAAGAGATCGCGGACGAGTTGCGAGAGAAGCAGCCGGAGCGCGCGGTCGAGTTTGTCATTGAGCCGGATTTGGATGCCGATGGTGACGCTCGCTTGCTGCAAGTGGTGCTGGAAAACCTGTTGGGCAACGCCTGGAAATTTACCGCCCGGCATCCACGCGCCAGGATAGAGTTTGGCGTCGCCGAGCGCGATGGGGAGCGGCCCTTTTTCGTGCGCGACGACGGCGCCGGCTTCGACATGGCCTACGCCGACCATCTGTTCGGCGCCTTCCAGCGCTTACACAGAGTGACCGAGTTCGAGGGCATCGGCATCGGCCTGGCGACCGTGCAGCGCATCATCAACCGCCACGGCGGCCGGGTTTGGGCCGAAGGCGCAATGGAGCAGGGTGCGACCTTTTACTTTACGCTGCCTTTGGAAAGAGAGGAGACGGAATGAACGAGAAGATCATCTTGCTGGTGGAAGATAATCCCGACGACGAGCTATTGACCCGGCGCGCGCTAGAAAAGAACAACATCTCGAACCAGGTGGTGGTGGCGCGCGACGGAGCCGAGGCGCTCGACTACCTCTTTGGTAGCGGCGCATACGCCGGCCGTGATACGGGCGTGCTGCCCCAGGTAGTCCTGCTGGACCTGAGGCTGCCCAAGATTGACGGCCTGGAAGTACTGCGCCGCTTGCGCGCCGACGGGCGAACGGAAATTTTGCCCGTGGTTGTCCTCACCTCGTCGGACGAGGAGCGGGACATCGTAGAAAGCTACAGCCTGGGCGCCAATAGCTACGTCCGCAAACCGGTGGACTTTGAACAGTTTGCCCAGGCGGTACTGCAACTGGGATTGTATTGGCTGCTCTTGAACGAGCCGCCGCCATAAGGAAACGTGCCAAGTGAACATTCCACTCTGCGTATTGATCGTCGAGGATTCAGAGGACGACGCGCTCCTGGTCGCGCGAGAACTGCGTCGCGGCGGTTATGACCTGACGTTTGAACGGGTGGACACCCCCGAAACGTTCAGCGCCGCACTCACCGGGCAGTCACCCTGGGACGTGATCGTCGCCGACTATGCCATGCCGCGCTTTAGCGGGCTGGGCGCGCTGCGCATGTTGCAGCAGGCTGAGATTGACCTGCCCTTCATCATCGTATCCGGCGCCATCGGGGAAGAAATCGCGGTGGACACTATGCGGGCCGGCGCGCACGATTACGTGATGAAGGACAACCTGGCGCGCCTCGTCCCCGCCGTGCGGCGGGAGCTGCGCGAGGCCGGAACGCGCCGCTCCTACAGACGGGCCGAGGAAGCGCTGCACACCCGCGAGCGGTTCCTGGAGTGTCTCTCTGACGTGGCCCAGCGACTCTTGAGCGTGATAGATTTGTCCGAGGCGCTCCCGGCGGCCCTGCGCTCCCTGGGCGAGACGGCCGCGGTAGACCGCGCCTATCTCTTTGAGAACCGCCTCGGTTCAGAGGGAGAACTCACCGCCAGCTTGTGCTACGAGTGGTGCGCGCCGGGGATCGAGTCATACCTGAACAATACCAATCTGCAAGGCGTTCCCTACGGCGCGGCCGGATTCGCGCGTTGGAGGGAGACGTTGGCGCGCGGTGACGTCATCGCCGGCGCCGTTGCCGATCTTCCGCAGAGCGAACGAGCTCCGCTAGAATCTCAGAATATCCGCTCCATTCTGGTCATTCCTCTCTTTGCCTCTGGCGATTGGTACGGTTTTGTCGGCTTCGATGCGTGCGACCGGGAGCGGGAGTGGCAGCGGGTGGAGATAGACCTGCTGCGGGTTGCTGTCAGCGATATCAGCAATGCTATCGAGCGCGAGCAGGCCAGGCGTCGAGAGCAGGCCCTGGCGCAAGCGGCAGCTACGCTCTCCTCCACCCTGGATTTTGACCAGGTGCTAGATCGCATCCTGGAACAGGTCAGCTACGTCGTTCCCAACGATGCCGCCAACGTCATGTTGATTGAGGGCGAGCAGGCGCGCATCGTCCGCTGGTGGGGATACGAGCGCTTTGGCGCGGACGAGTTTGTATCCTCGGTCGTTTTTCATATCTCGGAGGCGCCTAACCTTCAGCAAATGCGGGAGAGCCAAGAGCCGATGTTCATCCCTGATACCGTTGACTACCCAGACTGGGTGGACATACCGGTGCAGAGCTGGCTGCGCTCCTATGCGGCCGCGCCCATCGTCGTGCGCGGCCAGGTGATCGGCTTTCTCAACGTGGATAGTGCCACCCCCGGCTTTTTCAGCCAGGCTCACGTCGCTCCCCTGCGCGCCTTTGCCGATCACACCGCTGCCGCCATCGAGAATGCCCGGTTGTTCGAGGAGGTGAGCCAGCGTGTGGCCGAGCTGGAGGCCGTGCGCCAGGCTGGTCTCAGCCTGACTTCCAGCCTGGAGTTGCAGCCGACTTTGGAGGCGATCCTCGAACATGCTCTCCGGCTGGTCTCTGCTGGGGGCGCTCACGTTTTTCTCTACGATGGCGAGCAACTTGCTTTTGGCGCTGCCCTGTGGGCGGGGGATGTCCAGCGCGAGCCTTTCTCTGAGCCTCGGCCGGAGGGCCTGACCTACACCGTCGCCCGCACCGGGGAACGGATCGTCGTTTCGGATATGAGCGAGCACTCGCTCTTCCGAGGCCAGCCGTGGGAAGACTCCATCGTCGGCCTGCCGCTGCGCGCCGGCGGGCAGGTGGTGGGAGTGATGAACGTTGCCTTTGATGGTCCTCACTTTTTTAATAAAGACGAGTTGCGAGCTCTCGGATTGCTGGCCGCCCAGGCCGCCAGCGCTATCAGGAACGCTAAACTGTACCAGGAAACGCATCGCCAGGCCAGGAGGCTGGCGGCTCTGACTGAAATTGGCCGTGACATCTCGGCCACCCTCGACCTGCCGACGGTGCTGGCGCGCATCGCCACGCACGCTCGGGACCTGTTGGAGGCCGATGATAGCGAGGTGTATTTGCTGCAGGAGGATGGGCGGACTTTGCGCGCCATCGTCGCTCTCGGCGACTATGCGGACGAGGTCAAAGCAGCGTCGTTGCGGTTGGGCGAGGGCATCGTGGGCTATGTTGCCCAGAGTGGCGAGGCAGAGATAGTCAACCACGCCGAGCGCGACTCACGCTCGGAGCACATCCCCGGCACACCGAATGAAGTTACCAGGTTGTTGTGCGCCCCGCTGATTGCCAAGGGTGAGGTGATGGGGGTGATGTCGCTGGCCCGCCTGAGCGAATGTGATCCGTTCGACCGGTCCGACCTCGATTTCCTGACCGGCCTGGCCCGGCAGGCCTCCATCGCCATCGAAAACGCCCGACTGTTTGCCGCCGAACAGCAGTACGCGACCGAACTGACTCGCGCCCTGGAGGAACAGCAGGAGGAAGCCCGCCTCAAGGACGAGTTTATCCAGAACGTCTCCCACGAACTGCGCACCCCCCTGGCCCTCATCCGCGGATACGCCGAGTTGCTGGATAGCGGCGAGCTGGGCGAATTGCAGCCCGATCAACGCGAGCCTATGGCCGTCATCGCCCGTCGCGTGCGCATGCTGACCGGGTTGGTGGACAATTTTACCGCTATCCTGGGGGCGGAGGGGCGGGACTCGCAGCGTGAGCCGGTGGATTTGGTAGAGATGACGCGCGACCTGTTGACCGATTTCCAAAAGGCTGTGGAGCAAAAGGGAATAGCACTGTCGGCTCAGATCACCCCTGACTTGCCACCGGTGCTCGGCGACCCATTGCACCTGCGCCGTGTTATGGACAACCTGTTGGGCAACGCCCTCAAATTTACCCCGGAGGGTGCCAGCGTCACCGTGCGTCTGACCCAGGCCGATAAAGGCTTGGTGTTGGAGGTGGCCGATACCGGCATCGGTATTCCAGAGGAACAATTGGAGCAGATCTTTGAGCGCTTCTACCAGGTGAATGGCGGTATGAGCCGGCGTTACGGCGGGGCCGGGCTGGGCCTGGCGTTGGTCAAACAGATCGTCGAGGCGCACGGGGGAGCCGTTGATGTCAGGAGCAGGGTGGGGCAGGGGAGCACTTTTACCGTGACGTTGCCGATCCACGTTCGCCCTCGGTGACGAAAATACTCCGTTCGGCAAGCTCTTCGGCCGCCGCCGGAAGGGTTGGGTTCGGTCGGAGACCTGGCCCAAAACGATAGGGGTGTGTTTCAAATGGGTTGGGCAAGACCTCCGAGGTCTAGGGTCTCTGCTGAAATGAAACACACCCCAACGATAGAGGGTGCTTTCGGAGCAGGCACGGGGAATTCGTTTGTTTCTCAATCCGGTGTGAAAAAGGATGAGGAGGCGCTAATGTTCGACCACATACTCGTTCCTTTGGACGGATCTTCGCTCGCCGAGTGCGTGTTGCCCCACGTCATTGCCATCGCTCGCGCCCTGGAGGCCAGGGTCACGCTGCTGCAGGTGTTGGAGCGTACCCAGGATCGGAGCCAGGCTCAGTTCGTTGACCCGTTGGGTTGGTATATGGGCGCGGCCGAGGCCAGAACCTACCTGGGCAATCTGGCCGCTCGCTTGCAAAAGGCCGGTCTCCAGGTGGAAACCACGTTTCTGGAGGGCCAGGCGGCCGAGCGCATCATCGAGTTCGCGCGCGACCGTGACGTTAGCTTGATAGTTCTCAGCAGTCACGGACAGAGTGGCTTGAGCGGCTGGAACGTCAGCAGCATCGTCCTGAAAATCACCCTGCGCTCCTACCTGCCGGTGATGATCGTGCGCGCCTATCAACCCCCGGCCCCAGACCTGATGGGTCTGCGCTACCGGCGCTTGTTGGTGCCCCTGGATTGCTCGCAGCGGGCCGAGTGCGTCTTGCCGCTGGCTACCACCCTGGCTCGCTTCTACGGCGCCGAGTTGCTGGCGGGGCACGTAGTGACCAGGCCGCAGATGCCTCATCGCGCCCCCCTCGCCCCGGAAGAGAGAGAACTGGCGACCCAGATCATTGAGCGCAACCGGCTGGAAGCGACCAGGTACTTGAGGCAATTGCAACCTCGCTTGTCGGACGTGGACGTTCGAATGCACGTGGCTGTCGGTGACCACGCCGCCGAGACACTCCACGAACTGGTGGAGCAGGCGGACGTGGATCTGGTGGTGTTGAGCGCGCACGGTTATTCTGGCGGAACCAAGTGGCCCTATGGTAGCCTGGTTCTCAACTTTATCGGCTATGGCGCCACCCCGTTGCTGATAGTGCAAGACCTTTCACCGGAAGAAGTGGAGCGTACCCAGGCCGAGATGGCCGCCAGAGAACGCAAGGGACATTAGCTTATGCCCCGGTCAAGACCGCAATCCACCGCTACGGTGGATAACGAACTATCCCATTCAGTGGCGCAGGGCCAGTTGGAGGACCGCGCCCGGCGACTGGCCGAGAGCCACGTCACCGCCAGGCGGTCTGGACGCAAACCCTATCTCCTGAAGCGTGTCCGGGAGCAGGAGACGCTTCTGCGCGCCGCCTACCAGCACTTTGCCGGCGTCCAAGTAAGCAAAGCGACGACGACTGATGTGCAGGTTGCCCTTTCCTACGCGGCCGAGTGGATACTGGATAACTTTTATGTGGTGGAACGGGCGCTGCGTCAGATCAGGGAAGACATGCCGGAGAGCTACTATCGCCAGTTGCCCAGGCTGGATTCCTCTCCCTGGGAGGGTTATCCTCGGGTCTATGCGCTGGCGCGGGAGATCATCGAGCATTGTGAAAACCACCTCGACCCCGACCGGGTGACGCGCTTTGTTCGAGCTTATCAAACCATCGCGCCGCTGACGATGGGCGAGCTGTGGGCGCTGCCGACCATGCTGCGCCTGGGAGTGTTGGAGGGGCTGGCTCAAGCTGCTTCCGTCGCCGCCGGGTTGCAGGACGGCTCTTTGGATGCCGCCTCCGTGACCTGGGCCGACGGCTCGGAGGACGAGGCGGCTATTGCCCATTGCATCCTCAGCCTGCGCATGCTGGCGACCCAGGATTGGAAGACATTCTTTGAAAGCGTCAGCCTGGTGGAACAAATCCTGCGCCGCGACCCGGCCTCTATTTATGCCCGTATGGATTTCGATACCCGCGACCGCTATCGTGGAGTGATCGAGGAACTGGCTCTGGCAGCGGGAAAAAGCGAGCTGGACGTGGCCCAGGAAGCGATTGAGCTTTCTCGGGACGAGCCTGTCGGAGAGTGCGGCCCGCTGGACGCGCCTCGCGCTGCGCACGTCGGCTTTTACCTCCTCGACGAGGGCCGCAAGCGGCTCGAATCCCGCCTGGGCTGTCGCTTTTCCTGGGGCAAGCGCCTATCCCGCTGGCTGCTTTGCCATCCCACTTTGGTCTACTTGGGCGGCATTGCTCTGCTTACTCTCCTTATCTTGCTCGGGCTGATCTGGCACGCGCGCTCTGCCGGCGGGACGCTCGTTCAGTTGAGCGGCGTGTGTGTGTTGACGACTTTGCCGGCCTGCGCGATGGCCGTCAGTCTGGTCAACTGGCTCGTCACCTACACCGTGCCGCCCCGGCTGTTGCCCAGGATGGACTTTGAGGGCGGCCTCCCGGCCGAGTGTCGCGCCATGGTGGTCGTCCCCGCCATCATCGCCAACGTCGAAGAAGTTCAATCTTTGCTCCAGCAACTGGAACTCCACTTCCTCGGCAACACAGACCCGCATCTGTACTTTGCCCTGCTCGCCGATCTGAGCGATGCGGAGCGCAAACATCTGCCTGCTGACGCCAAGTTGATCGAGCGAGCTATGGCCGGCGTCCAGGCCCTCAACCAGAAATATGGCCACGGCGGGGGCGGGCCTTTCTACTTCTTTTATCGTGAGCGGGAGCTGAACCCGGCCGAGGATTGCTGGATGGGCTGGGAGCGCAAGCGGGGCAAGTTGGTCGAGTTCAACCGCCTGCTGGGCGGCGAGGAAAGCTCCTACGTCGAAAAAATAGGAGACCTCGACGTTCTCCCCGAGATCAAGTACGTCATAACTTTGGACGCGGATACTCTTTTGCCTCGGGACAGCGCACGCCGCCTCGTCGCCGCCCTGGCCCACCCGCTGAACCGGGCCGAGTTTGACCCGCAGAGCGGGGACGTGCTCTCCGGATACACGGTGCTCCAGCCGCGCGTAGAGATCAAGCCCGCTAGCGCGGGCCGCTCGCTATTTGCGCGCCTGTTCTGCGGGGACGTTGGATTGGACCTGTACACGCGGGCGGTGTCCGATGTATACCATGACCTGTTTGGCGAAGGCATCTACGCCGGCAAGGGCATCTATGACGTCGCTGCTTTCCGGCGCAGCCTGGACAGGCGCGTGCCTGAAAACTGCCTGCTCAGCCACGACCTGTTCGAGGGTATCCACGGTCGCGCCGCGCTGGTCACGGACGAGGTGCTATACGAGGACTATCCCGCGCACTACCTCGCTTACACGCGCCGCTTGCATCGCTGGGTGCGCGGAGATTGGCAACTGCTGCCCTGGTTGTTGCCTCGCGTGCCTCACAAGGACGGCGGAAAGGCGCCCAACACGCTCTCTGTGCTCGACCGCTGGAAGATCCTGGACAACCTGCGGCGTAGTTTGCTATCCCCGGCGCTGTTGACCCTGTTGGTCGTCGGGTGGACGTGGCTGCCCGGCGAGCCGTTGTTGTGGACGCTGGTGGCCTTGCTGGCGTTGGCCCTGCCTGTCTTTGCCGGTATGATTGGCCTCATGAGACAGGGAGTGAGAGAGACGTCGTTGATCGGGGCCGCGCGCTCGGTGCGAATGGACGTTCTACGCTGGCTGGCGGCCGTGGTGTTCCTGCCCTACGAGACGCTGATCGTGATAGACGCGGTCGCCTCCACTCTGCATCGTCTGTTCGTCAGCCGCAAGCGTTTGCTGCAATGGACCACGTCCGCCCATACGGTTCTCCTGTTTGGCAAGGAGACTAGAGTGATGCTGCTGTGGCAGAGAATGGGCGCCGCGCCGCTCCTGGCCCTGGGACTGGCCTGGCTGGTGATATTGACTGACTCGGTCTTTGGTCGGACGGCCTCTCCCGTCGCTGCGCCGCTGCTACTGGCGTGGATGGTGTCTCCCTACCTGGCTTATTGGATCAGCCGCCCTCTGGCCCACGAGCCGGTTTTGCTCTCCGCCGAGCAGTGCCAACAACTGCGCCGTCTGGCCCGCCGCACCTGGCTCTATTTCGAGCGCTTTGTCGGCCCGGAAGACCAGTGGCTGCCCCCTGACCATTTCCAGGAGGAGCCGCTCGGACTCGTCGCCCACCGCACGTCGCCTACCAACCTGGGCCTGCTATTGCTCTCAGCCCTGGCCGCTTACGACCTGGGCTACGTTGGCCTGCTGGACCTCGTTTTGCGACTGCGCCCCACCTTTGAGAGTATGGGCCGCTTGGAGCGCTGCCAGGGCCACTTTTTGAACTGGTACGATACGGGAAATCTCAAGCCTCTGCCGCCGCGCTACGTTTCCGCCGTGGATAGCGGCAACCTGGCTGGCTGTCTGCTGACTCTCGAACAGGGCTGCCTGGAACTACCCCTGTCCCCGCTTCTGCGTTGGCGGCGCTGGCAAGGCCTGCTCGATGCTTTGGGCGTGTTGGCCGAGGTCGTCGCAGAGTTGGGCGATGACATCTCCCACACGGCGACCGAGGCTTTGCAAAACTGTGTTGAGCGCATCCGCCGGCAGATTTTGACGGCGCGAGACGATCCTACCTGCTGGGCCTCTCTGTTGCTCCGCCTGAGCGACGAGACCTGGTCGGAACTGGAGCGCCTGCTGATCGCGCTGGTCGAATCTAGCCCGCGCGGATTGGAGACCGCCGCCTTGCGCGACCTGCACGTCTGGGCGGAGCGGGTGAACTCGCAACTGCTCAGTATGCGGAGCGAGCAGGACATGCTGTTGCCCTGGCTTTTACCCTTGAGTCAACCGCCGGCCCTGTTCACTCAGGCGCATGCGCCCCCGGCGATTGCGACCGCCTGGCAGGCGTTGCTCGACGCTTTGCCCATCACGGCCTCGTTGGCCGAGATACCGGACCTTTGCAGTGCGGGCCAGACTCGATTGCAGCAATTGCAGAGCTTGGTCAATGAATATGATTCTGCCGAACTGGCACAAGAGGCCCGCGATTGGTGCTTGCACCTGAACGTGGGGTTGGGTTCCGCTCGCATGGCGGCCGAGAGCTTGCTGATCGGTTTTCGTGACCTGGGCAACCAGGCGGAAGTCTATTTCCGGGAGATGGATTTCGACTTTTTGTTCGACCGGAATCGCCAGGTATTCCACATCGGCTACAACGTAGAGACTGGCACCCTGGACGGCAACTACTACGACCTGCTGGCGTCCGAGGCGCGCATCGCCAGCCTGCTCGCCATCGCCAAAGGAGACGTTCCCCAGAGCCACTGGATGCACTTGGCGCGCCCCATCACCCAGGTCAACGGCGCGCGCGCTCTTCTCTCCTGGGGCGGGACGATGTTCGAGTACCTGATGCCGCCCCTGTTGCTGCGACGGCACGCGGGATCGCTATTGGATCAGAGCAACTGTGCGGCGGTCGCCCATCAGATCGCCTACGCCCGGCGCAAGGGCGTGCCGTGGGGTATTTCGGAATCGGGCTACTATCGCTTTGACGCGGGGATGCACTACCAGTACCGGGGATTCGGTGTGCCCGGACTGGGCCTCAAGCGCGGCCTGAGCGAGGATACGGTGATTGCGCCGTATGCCTCACTGCTGGCCCTGTCGCTGCGTCCCCAGGCCGTGATGGACAACATTGCCAAACTCGCCAAATTGCAGATGCTTGGCCGCTATGGCTTTTACGAGGCGATTGATTATACCCGCTCCCGCCTCTCCTCGGGCCAGGAGAAAGCGATCGTGCGCTCGTACATGGTGCATCACCAGGGTATGGCGCTTTTGTCACTGACCAATTATCTCCAGGGCGACGTGATGGTGCGCCGCTTTAACGCCGATTCCCGCGTGCAGAGCGTCCAATTGCTATTGCACGAAAAGTCGCCCCAGCGCGTTCCCATTGAGCATCCCCACCCGCAAGATGTCCATCCCGCTCGCTCGCTGCAACCTCGGGCTGCCATTACTCCCTGGCACGCACTGCCGGATTCACCCATGCCGCAGGTGCACACCCTCTCCAATGGGCGCTACAGTGTGCTAATCACGGACGCTGGCGGCGGCTATAGCAGTTGGCAGGATGGCTCGCCTCAGGCCGAGAGTATCGCGCTCACTCGCTGGCGCGCCGACGCTACTCTCGATAACTGGGGGACTTGGATTTACGTCGAGGAGCGGGATAGCGCCTACGAGAGACCAGGCCACCTGTGGTCGGCCGGATACCGGCCTACCTGTGTGTCACCGGAGGAGCGGGAGGTGCTTTTCTACGCCCATAAAGCCAGGCTCTGGCGTCGAGATCGCAATCTGTGTGTGCGCACGGAAATCACCGTTCCGCCAGGCGACGACGTCGAAGTTAGGCGCGTCACCCTGATCAATCACGACGACCGCGTCCGCCGCTTGACGCTGACCAGCTACGGTGAAGTAGTGCTCGCCCCTCAGTCCGCCGACCGGCGCCACCCGGCGTTCAACAAGCTCTTCATCGAGAGCGAGTGCCTGTTCGAGGCGAATGGGGAAGTGAACGCCCTGCTCTTTCGCCGCCGCCCGCGCTCGGCTGGGGAGGAGCCGCTCTATCTGGCTCACCTGGCCGTCGCCGAGCCTGGGCAACGGAGCAGCGGCGCTTGTGAAAGTGACCGCTCCCGCTTCTTGGGACGGGGCGGAACGATCCGTTCTCCCGCGGCGCTGGGCGGAGATGGACGCTCGCTTTCCCGCACCACCGGCGCCACTCTGGATCCGATCATGGCCCTCGACCAGGAGATCGAATTAGGCCCCCACGCGACGGCGCAGATGGCCTACGTCACACTGGTGGGCCGGACGCGCGAGGGGGTGTTGGAGTTGGCCCGCCGCTATCGAAAGTGGAGCGAGGTTGGGCTGGCCTTTGATCGCGCCCGCTCTCACAACGAGCTCGAGTTACGCCGCCTCGGCCTCTCGACGTCAGAGATAGAGCACATTCAACGTTTGCTCTCCCTGCTCCTCTACCCCCACGCTGCCCTGCGCGCTGCTTCCGCGACGCTGGCGGCCAACAGCGAGGGCCAGCCCGGCTTGTGGGCCTATGGCATCTCTGGCGACTATCCCATCCTCCTGGTGCGTGTCGGCGCTGAGGAGGAAATGGGCCTGGTGCTCGAACTGCTCCAGGCCCACGCTTACTGGCGCAGCCAGCGGGTCAAGATTGACCTGGTCATCCTCAACGAGCGGGAGAGCGGTTACGATCAAGAGTTGCAGGGGCGCTTACGCCGGCTGATCGCTCACACCGACAGCGACACCTGGCTGAACCAACGGGGCGGCATCTTTGTCCTGCGCGCCGACCAGATGAACGAGAGCGGTCGCGTGTTGCTGGAAACCTGTGCCCGCGCCGTCTTGGATGGAGAAAAAGGCTTGCTTGCCGAGCAACTGAGCGATGTGTGCGCCCAACCGGCCCGTTTGCCTTCCTTCGTCCCCACCTTGCCCTGCCTCGGAGACGCGGAACCCACGCCCCCGCTGCCCCGTCCAAAAGACCTCCTCTTCGACAACGGCTTGGGCGGCTTTAGCGCCGGCGGCCGCGAATACGTCATCTACCTTGAGCCGGGCCGGCGGACGCCCGCTCCCTGGGTCAACATAGTCGCTAATCCCGATTTTGGCTTTTTGGTATCAGAGATGGGGTCGGGTTACACCTGGGCCGGCAACAGTGGGGAAAACCGTCTGACCCCCTGGCGCAACGATCCCGTGAGCGACATTCCGGGTGAGGCGCTCTACCTGCGCGACGAGGAGACGGCCCGGGTCTGGTCGCCCACGCCGCTGCCGAGCGCAGCGACGCCTTATTTGATCCGCCACGGCGCCGGTTACTCTATCTTTGAGCACCACAGCCACGGCCTCAAACAACGGACGCGCCTCTTTGTCATTCCAGACGCGCCGGTCAAGGTGATACAGTTGCGGCTGGAGAACACTTGGAAGCGGATGCGCCGTATCACGGCCACTTTTTACGCCGAGTGGGTGCTAGGGACGGATCGGGACGCGCACCAGCAGTACGTCATACCCGAGTTTGACGCTGCCAGCAACGGCCTGTTGGCCCGCAACCCTTATAACTGCGAGTTCGGAGAGCGCGTCGCCTTTGCGGTCGCCAGCAAAGAGCTTCACGGTCTGACCGCCGACCGCGCCGAGTTCCTGGGGCGCGGGGGAGACCTCGGGTGTCCGGCCGCCCTGGGGCGCATTGGCCTTGCCGGCGCCGTCGAAGCTGGTCGCGATCCTTGCGCCGCCCTACAAGTTCACCTCGATCTGCCTCCCGGCGAGGCGCAGGAGATCTTTTTCCTGCTCGGCCAGGGCGCCGACCGGGGCGAATCGTTGCGGCTGATAGAACAGTATCGCGACCCTGAGCAAGTGGAGGCCGCCTGGGAAGCGGTGCAAGAGCTGTGGGACGACTTGCTGGGCGCCGTCACCGTGCGGACGCCCGACCCGGCGCTGGACCTGCTGCTGAACCATTGGCTGCTCTACCAAGGCCTGGCTTGCCGCATTTGGGCTCGCTCCGCGCTCTACCAATCCTCCGGCGCTTTTGGCTACCGTGACCAGTTACAGGACGTGATGGCCCTGCTCCACGCCGCGCCCGACTTGGCCCGCGAACATATCCTGCGGGCGGCCGGTCATCAGTTTGAGGAGGGGGACGTGTTACACTGGTGGCATCCACCCTCGGGTCGCGGGGTGCGCACGCGCTGCTCCGACGATCTGCTGTGGCTGCCCTTTGTCACCACCCATTACGTCACCACGACCGGCGACGATACGATCCTGACCGAAAGAGCTCCTTTTCTCAGGGCTGCCCCCTTGGAGCCGGAGGAGGCGGAGCGGTACGGCCGCTATGAGGCCGCCGCCGAGAGCCACACGCTCTACGCTCACTGTCTCCGAGCCCTGGATAGAGGGACGACTGCCGGGACGCACGGCTTGCCCTTGATCGGTAGCCACGATTGGAACGATGGAATGAGCCGCGTGGGCGTCGAGGGCCGGGGCGAAAGCGTGTGGCTGGGATGGTTCCTCTATGCCACGTTGACCCAATTTGCTCCCCTGTGCGAGCGTATGGGAGATGAGGGGCGGGCGGACGATTACAGGCAGCGGGCCGCCGCTCTGCGCCGGTCGTTGGAACAACACGCCTGGGATGGGGACTGGTACCGCCGCGCCTATTACGACGACGGCGTCCCCCTGGGCTCATCTGAGAGCGACGAGTGCCAGATTGATTCCATCGCCCAGTCGTGGGCCGTGCTCTCCGGGGCGGCCGACCCCAATCGCGCTCTGAAGGCGATGGACGCCGTCTCTAGCCGGCTCGTGCTTCAGGATGAGCGGCTGATACTGCTCTTCACCCCGCCTTTCAACGAGACGGTGCGCGACCCCGGCTATGTCAAGGGCTACCCTCCCGGCATCCGCGAAAACGGCGGTCAATACACCCACGCCGCGTTGTGGGCAGCGTGGGCGTTCGCCGAGCTGGGGCAGGGCGACCGCGCCGAGGCGCTGTTCCGCTTGCTCAACCCGGTCTACCACGCCGACACACCGGAGAAGGTGCGCTGCTACCGGGTGGAGCCTTACGTGGTGGCGGCTGACGTCTACAGCGTGGCGCCGCACGTCGGGCGCGGCGGCTGGACCTGGTACACCGGTTCGGCCGGGTGGATGTACCGCCTGGGCGTCGAAGCCATCCTCGGCTTGCGGCGAGCAGGAGAGGCGTTGCGGGTTGAGCCTTGCATCCCCCGGGATTGGCAGAGTTACGAATTGACTTATCGTTATGGGAGGACCTTGTATCACATCCGGGTAGATAATCCGGCTAGGGTCAACCGGGGCGTGCAGCGCGTGCTGGTGGATGGGCAAGCTGCGCCGGAACAGATCGTCCAGTTGTTGGACGACGGCAGGCCGCATCGAGTGCACGTGTTGCTGGGGTGAGAATGTCCTTTCGCATAGTGATTATGGCATAGCAAGACAATCCGGCAAACGGCCATTTTCTTCCCCCGAAGACAAAACAGGCTATGCGAAAGATTATCGTGCAAGACCTCGGAGGTCTGGATTGGTGTTAGGCTGAGTAGTTTGACAATGTTAGATTTGCTCGCAGTGCTGCACGAAACGCAGTGAAGTGCGGCTTTGCGCCACTCCGCTGGCGCTCCGTGGCGCACTACGAGCCCCTCGCAGCGAATTTAACATTGTCAAGGTAGTTACGAGGCAGTTTCATGCTTGCCTCCCTACCGTTATCACAAATCGTAAAGGAGGTCCAAAAATGACAAAAGAAATATGGAGTGTGGACACTGCTGTGCCTCTCCAGGTGGTCTTGGACGACCCCGAATGCCCCCAACTCCTGCGTCAGACGCTCACGGGCGCGCTCTCGTGGCAGGCGCGGAACGAGATGACAGTCGCCAGGGCACTGCGGTCGCCGCGCCTGGCGCCACAGTGGGTGGCCGCGCTCATGGCGCTGGGGGCCACAGTCACCGTGGATGACGAGGAAGCGCCGCTGGAAAAGCTGCTGCAACGAGAGACGGCGGGAGAACCAATGAGCCTGCGCGTTGGGGTGGGGGGGGTAAAGTGGGGCGAGGCTCACGTCTCGCGCACTCCGGCCGATCTCCCCATCGTTGCCGCGGTCGCCGGAGTGGAAATGGAGCACCCCGTAGAACGACGGGGCGACGTCGTTCGGCAGGCCCGCGTCGCCCTCACCGGCGTCTGGCCGGAACCCGTTCGCTTGTGCCAGGCAGCCGCCCAGTTGGTCGGCGGCCCGCTGGACGAATCCCGCATCCAGGCAGTGACCCAGGCCGTGGAAGCGGAGGTCGCGCCTGTGGGAGATTTTCTCGGCAGCGAGGAATACCGCCGGGCGATGGCGAGCGTGCTGACCGGCCGCGCTTTGGAGGCATGTCTATACCAGGAGGCAGACAATGAGTGACCGTAAGACCCACACCATCAAACTGGAGATCAACGGCGCGGAAAGAGATCTGACCGTGCGCCCATCGGAGACTCTGTTGGATGCCTTGCGCCGCGCCTCCTACACCAGCGTCAAGTTTGGCTGTGGGACGGGAGATTGCGGCTCGTGCACCGTTCTCCTGGACGGGCAGCCCGTGCACAGTTGCCAGATCCGGGCCGTCCAGGCCGAGGGGCGTAAGGTGACGACCGTAGAAGCGCTGACCCCAACCCCCAGCCCCAAATTCCCCGATCTGCACCCCATTCAACGAGCTTTTATCGAGAGCGGCGCCATTCAGTGTGGTTACTGTACCCCAGCCCAAATCCTGGTGGCCAAGGCGCTCCTCGACCGCAATCCAGACCCGACCGAAGAGGAGATCCGTGAGGCGATTGCCGGGGTGCTGTGCCGTTGCACCGGCTATGTCAAGATCGTGCAAGCGATTCAGCGGGCAGCGGCCGTACTGCGTGGTGAAAAAGTGGAGCCGTTCGCACCCGTCGAGGCGACGCTGGCTCCCGGCCAATCGCCGGCTTCTCTGTTGGGCGACTATTTTGCCGTCCCCGGCGACGGCCGCCGCCCACGCACGCCGCTCGTCGTCTCCCCGCCAGAGATGGAGGCGCTGAACGTGGTCGGCAAAGCGGAGCCCAAGGTAGACGGCGTCAAGTTGGCGACGGGACGTCCCGTCTTTACCGACGACGTCAAGATAGAGGGAATGCTCTACGGCGCGCTGCTGACCAGTCCCCACGCCCACGCCCGCATCAAGAGCATTGACGCCAGCAAGGCGCGCGAACTGCCCGGCGTCCACGCTGTCCTCACGCACAGAGACATTCCCCGCGTCAAATACTCCACCGGCGGCCAGAGCTACCCCCAGCCGCCCCCTTTCGACCAGGTTTGTCTGGACGACAAAGTGCGTCACGTAGGCGACCGGGTGGCGGTCGCGGCCGCCGAGACGCCAGAGCTTGCGAGGCAGGCGCTGCGACTCGTCGTCGTGGAGTACGAGGTGCTGCCCCACGTCCTCGACCCCGTGGAGGCGATGCAGCAGGGCGCGCCCGTGATCCACGACGAGCCGGATACCGAGTCCATCTACGACGCCGGACGGAACATTGTTCACCACATCGAGGCCGAGGCCGGCGACCCCGTGGCCCAATGGGCCAAAGCCGACCACGTCTTTGAGGGGGAATACCGCACCTCGCAGCAGCAGCACGCCCACATCGAGCCGCACGTCTGCATCACCTACTGGGACGAGGATGGGCGGTTGGTCGTGCGCACCAGCACTCAGGTACCTTTCCACATCCGGCGCATGCTGGCCCCCCTCACCGGTCTGCCGGTCAAGCAGATCCGCGTGGTCAAACCGCGCATCGGCGGCGGGTTTGGCAACAAACAGGAAATGATCCTGGAGGACTTGTGCGCCCACCTGACCATCGCCACGGGCCGGCCGGTGCGGATGGAGTACACGCGCTACCAAGAGTTCGCCAGCTCCCGCAGCCGTCATCCGCAGATCATGCGTTACAAGATCGGCGTCACTAACGAGGCGGATGAACAACATCCGGCGGAGGTGGTCGCCACCGAGCTGTACCTCATCGGCGACACGTGCGCCTACGGCACGCACGGGCTGACGGTGCAGATGGTGGGCGGCCAGAAGGGGCTGACGCTCTACAACGCGCCCTATTCCAAATTCACCTGTGACGTGGTATACACCAACAAACCCACGCCGGGGGCCTTCCGGGGCTATGGCTCGATGCAGTGTCACTTTGGCATCGAGATGCTAATGTCCGAGATCGCCGAGCGGATGGGCTGGGACGTGGTCGAGTTCAAACGGAAAAATTGGATCAAGCAGGGAGAAGAGTTGTTGGTGGCCCAGGCCCTGGGGGAAGGGCGCGAGGGATTCGCACAGTTCATCCGTTCCAACGGCCTGGAGCAATGCGTCCAGATAGGGCTAGAGGCGGTGGACTGGCACAACAAACGCAACCAACCATCCTACCGGCAAACCGGCCATCCCCACATCCAACGGGGCATCGGCATGTCCGTGATGCTACACGGCAGCGGCATCGCCGGGCTGGACATGGCCTCGGCGACCATAAAGATGAACGACGATGGTTCCTTCAACCTCCTGATCGGAGCGACCGACATCGGCACCGGCTCCGACACGATCCTGGCTCAGATAGCGGCCGAGGTGCTGGGTGTCCCGGTAAAGGATCTCATCGTCTATTCCTCGGATACCGACTTTACGCCCTTCGACAAGGGGGCCTACGCCTCCAGCACCACTTACATCAGCGGCGGGGCGGTGCGCAAGGCCGCGCTCAAGGTGGCCGAGCAGATCAAGGAACACGCCGCGACGATGCTGGGGTTGGAAAGCAGCGCCGGGATGGAACTGCGCGACCGGCGGGTCTTTTTGCCCGATGGCGGCTCGCTCACGCTGGAGCAGATCGCCCTGAGCAGCCTGCACCAACAGGAGCAACACCAGATCATTGCCAGCGCCTCTCACATGAGTTACGAATGCCCGCCCCCCTTTGGCGCTCAATTCATCGAGTTGACCGTGGATAGCGAGACCGGTCAGGTCACGCTAGAGCGAGTGCTGATGGTGGCTGACGCCGGCCGAGTGATCAATCCAATCACGGCCTCCGGGCAGGTCGAGGGCGGTTTGCAGCAGGCGGTGGGTTTTGCCCATTGCGAGGAGATGGTCTATAATGAGGACGGCAGCCTGGCCAACCCGCGTCTGGGCCCGTATCGCGTCTACACGTCCAACGAGATGCCCAAGCTAGAGGTCATCTTTGTGCAGACGGAGGAACCGAGTGGGCCGTTCGGGGCCAAGTCCGTCTCCGAACTGCCGTTGGACGGCATCGCTCCGGCTATGGCCGACGCCATCCACGATGCGACGGGCGTTTGGATCCGCGAGGTGCCTTTCACGCCGGAGCGGGTGTGGCGGGCGTTGCGGCAGGCGGAGGAGGAAGGGAGCGCATAGCTTGGCAAAGCAACCAGAGTTTTCTGTAAGCGCAGCGACAAGAACCTGTCATTGCGAGCCGCGCTGTTTGCGGCGATGCAAGCCCTCAATGTCGTACTTCCGAGTTGGGGATTGCTTCGTCGCTCCGCTCCTCGCAATGACGGCAGATAGATCAATAAAAATCGTAACTACCTTGACAATGTTAAATTCGCTGCGAGGGGCTCGTAGTGCGCCACGGAGCACCAGCGG
>Ga0180431_10001875_pt1 | contig 28614 bp, 21 predicted proteins | sample SS_ome_11_FD_132459 | JGI IMG/M metagenome (GOLD analysis project Ga0180431, IMG submission 132459) | Hypersaline lake sediment archaeal communities from the Salton Sea, California, USA - SS_1_MS_1 metaG | ecosystem: Environmental > Aquatic > Non-marine Saline and Alkaline > Hypersaline >... | reverse complement strand
TTCGGGGCGCTTCGAAGCAGGCTCAAGTAGATCAGTAACATGTTTTCCCAGTAATTCTTCCTTGGTGTAACCAAGCATCTCTTGATAGGCGGGATTGACGTAAGTAATGATACCGGTCTGGTCGATTGCTTGGATTCCGTGGGGGTTCTTATCTGCAAGGATTCTGTAGCGCTCCTCACTCTCGCGCAGTGCTTCCTCTGTCTGTTTGTGCTCGGTGATATCCAGCAAAAACCCGCCCACCATGGGCCTGCCTTTCCACGGGATGGGAAACTTGTGCGTTTCAAAAATGCGGGTGTTGCCGGTAGTATCAGTAATAGTTACTTCTTTTTTCACCTGATTTCCTGCAAGAACATCCCGGTCATCGGCGATTACTGCCTTTGCTGCTGCCCGTGTGAGATGTTCATCTGCACGTTTGCCAAGCCTTTTGATGTCGCTTCCCAGCATTTCATTGTAGTATGAGTTCAGATAAACGCACCGGTGTTGTTTATCCCTCATAAAAACGGCTGCCGGGATATTCTCCATGAAGGCATTGAATCTATCTTCGCTCTCCCGAATTTCCCGGGTGCGCTCTTCCACCATATTTTCGAGATGATCACGGTATTCTTTGAATTCTGCTTCCCACCGCTTGAGCTCGGTAATATCGTGAATTATTCCGGTGTAACCGTTTTCTTCTCCCGGTATCTCCAATGCTACCATACTGAAATATAACGGCACTCTATGCCCCAGCTTGTGTTCGAGCTCAAACTCGCCACTCTGGGATATGCCCTCTCTGGTATCTTTTGTGATTTGCGCTGCCATAGGGATACTCTTCTTAGGAACGACCATGTAGTAATGATTGCCCAGCAGTTCTTCTTTTTTGTATCCAAGAATGTTGCAATAGGCTTTATTGACGAAAATGTAGTTGCCGGAGGAATCTACCTGATATATGCCTTCTATTGAGGCTTCGGCTATTGAGCGGTATCTTGCTTCGCTTTCACGCAGAGCTTTTTCCGCCTGTTTCTGGCTGATATCAGCAGCTTCCCATTGAGCAGACCATTGCCGCGCCTTGGTCAGCTCATCGGAGAGTTGGGCTTTCGTTTTGGATTTATCCTGCATACGCTATCTGCTTTCGATCATCAGACTGTAACTATTAAACCGGCAACCAAATATGATATGTCATTCCGGCCGTCTCCGTTGCCTGAGTGGCTGCGTCAGCCAGAACTTAGTGAAGGATGGCTTTGGCGCGTCGGGTACTTTCACGAGAATGACATTGAATTATAGTTTCTTCTATTTTTGGCCTGCAATGAAGTATAAGTAAAAGCTATAACATTATTCTAGGTAAATATTCTTGGGGCAATCTGAGCTATTTCTGGTGCATATTCGAGCGCAAACAAAAAGGAGGTCATAGCTATTACGCAGCTATTGCCAGACCTGCTGTGAAAGTGCTTTGACCAAATTCCCTTCTCATTACATATATTGTTAGGGAACCTCTGATCAACCCCCTTTATTCCCCAATCTTGGGGGAATTTTATAGCCGGGGAACACCCCCAGGCCCCCGAAGTCACTCTTATTCAGAGGTTCCTTAGCGGTAAATATTCAATTGTGAATATTTGGGTAACTTACTCCGACAGTTTTTTAAGGTGCTTCATTTTATATCAATATTCTCGGGGTGTCAATATCTACTTCCCACACAAAAAACGGACCTGATTTCAGTTGTACAAAAACCTCCTGACTTGTGATAGAATTACAGTAAAATGAAGCGTTATTCTCTTGGATTAGATATTGGTTCAGTCGATGCCAAGCTGGCTCTGATAGATAAAGATTCAAGCGTAATTCATCTCGATTTTGAACGTGTCACAACAGGGCCTAAATCAGCAGTAATTGCGCTATTATCGCGCCTTGCAGAAAAGGTAAATCTGGATGATATTGGCACAGCCGGGGTCGTGGGTTCAGGCAAAGGGGTCATTCCTTCAGAACTGAACTGGACCAGCTATAGCGATCCTCTGGCCATTATCTCCGGGCTCCTCATTTCCCATCCTGATGCCAGAACCATCATTCAAGTCGGTGGGCAGACTTCGATGGTCGTCGAGGTTGAAGATGGGCTCAGGAAGCCGTGGAAGGTGGCCTCCAATCCCCTTTGTGCTGCCGGCACGGGCAGATTTCTGGAACAGCAGGCATATCGGCTGGGGATCAGTCTGGAGGATTTTGCCCGGCTTGCTTTAAGCGCTGAAGGCACTCCCCCGCGAATCGCTGCCCGGTGCAGCGTCTTCGCCAAAACTGACCTGATCCACCTTCAGCAAAAAGGGGTACCGATAGAATCCATACTTTATTCCCTTTCGGACAGCGTAGCCCGGATGGTGGCTTCCTTCAAGAAAGGCCCTTTCAAAGAACCGGTTTACTTTACCGGAGGAGTTGCCGCTAATGCTGCTGTGGTCAGTTCCTTCAACGAAGTTATTTCTGCCAGGAACAAGCATCGAACGGAGGTAACTGTTCCCGATAATCACCTCTATATTGAGTCTCTGGGTTGCGCTTTGCTGGCCAGGGATTCTCAGGCGCAATCGAAAGTGGTTATTCTGGAAGAAGAGGAACTTGGGCAGCGATATTTCATCATGCCCAAACTTGAGAGGTACTCGCAGAGCAATGTCTGGGTTCCCCCCACGATCGATCAACCATTCGAGGGATATTTGGGAATTGATGTCGGTTCTACCAGCACCAAGGGTATCATACTCGATGAGGCCGGGCAGACTATTATGGCCAAGAGTTACCTCATGACGGCCGGGCAACCACTGGAAGCTGTCAAGCAGGTGTTAAGCAACCTGTATGCGGCGGTGGGTGATAATGCAAAGATAGCCGGGGTAGGGGTAACCGGTTCCGGAAGGTATCTGATCGGAAGCTTCATCGGTGCTGATCTTATTAAGAACGAAATTACGGCCCAGACGCGGGCAGCGGAGGATCTGGCCCCGGATGCCGATATCATAGAGATCGGCGGGCAGGATGCCAAGCTGGTGATCAAGCGAAACGGCGTGGTAGTCGATTATCAGATGAACAAAGCCTGTGCGGCTGGAACCGGCAGTTTCATTGATGAGTTAGCCGAAATGCTGGGTGTACAAGTGACGAACGGGCAGTTCGCCGATCTGGCATTTGAGGCCCCTTACTTGATCGATCTGGGTTCCCGTTGCGCCTCTTTCATGGGGCAGGCAGTAGCTTCTGCCCAGCAGGAAGGGGTGCCGCTGGAAATCATAACCGCCAGCCTGGCCAGTTCCATCGCCCGTAACTATCTCTCTAAAGTCGTAGAAATGAGGCGGCTGGGCGATGAAGTGGTGCTCACCGGGGCGGTTTTCTACAATGAAGCTGTAGTGGCCGCTTTCCAGCAATTGATGGAGAAAACCCGGCTGGTTGTTCCCAAGCATAAAGAGGTGACCGGAGCGATTGGATCGGCGCTTTTAGCTAAAGAGGAAATGGCGGAAGGCGGATCGCGTTTCAGGGGATTCCAGAAGCTGATTGAGGAAGAATACGAGCTAAGAACCTTCACCTGCAATCGATGCGACAATAATTGCACCATCAGCAGGTTGCAAATGGAAGGAGAGCCCCCCACTTTTTATGGCAGCCGCTGTGACCTTTATGACAGTACCGTCAGCCATGAGAAGAAGGAAACGGCCTTTGATGATCGGGAAGCTTTGCTGTTTGCCGGATATGATCCGGAGGCTGAAGGCAAGCTAACAGTGGGTGTTCCCCGGGCGCTGCTGATGTACGATTTCGCCCCCCTGTTAATCGGTTTTTTGAATGAACTTGGTGTGAAAACGGTCTTCTCCAATAAGACCAACCGTAACGTGATCGAAAGAGCAACGGAATTGAGCTACACCGATAGCTGCTTTCCTATCAAGCTGCTGCATGGGCACACCGATAATCTCCAGGATGTAGATCACATTATCATTCCAAGCTTCCTTCGGCTGGGAATCAAGGAAGGTGAAGAGAATCAAAAATATGCCTGTCCGCTGGTTCAGGCTGCCCCGTTCCTCATTCGGGAAGCCCTCAGACTGCATGAAAAGCTGATCGTTCCTTTAGTCGATTTCAGTATGGGCGATAAAGAGGTGATCGACCAGTTCACCAGAGTTGCCCGAAAGATGGGATTTAACAGGATAAAAGGCAAAAGGGCCGCGAAGGCGGGGCTGGCAGCCCAGCGCGAGTTCGAAAAAGTGAGGGAGGAGCATGGGCGGGAGTTGCTCAAACAGGTTCAGGAAAACAACCAGATCGGGGTGGTAATCATCGCGCGGGCTTACATGGCCCAGGATTCCGGGGCAAACCTTGGTATTGCAGAGCAACTGGCTCAACTGGGAGTGGTGCCGATTCCGCTTGATTACCTGCCGCTTTCCTCTGTTGATATCAGCCAGTATTCCGACCGCCCTTACTGGGAGTATGAGAGAAAGTTCATTGCTGGCGCTCATATCGTTGCAAATACTCCTCATCTTTATGGGTTGACCCTCACGAACTTCGGCTGCGGCCCGAATTCAATTATTCTCAATCTGGTCGAGGATATAATCGGCAGCGAGCCGTTGGGACAACTGGAGATCGATGAGCATGCTGCAGAAGCCGGCATCGTTACCCGAATTGAGGCATTCGTCGATACGATCAAAGGATTTGACCGCTCCGGACAAGCTCGCACTATTACCAAGGATATCTATCGATCGGCTGAGTTGCTCAATCATTCAAAGGGAATCATTTTATTGCCCCGGATGTGCCCGCATGCGGAGGTTATGGCGGCTGCTTTTAACGCTTATGGAGTGGAGGCGGTTGCGTTACCGCCGGCGAATGAGAATAATCTTCTCTATAGTAACAAGTTTACCAGCGGAAAGGAGTGCTTGCCCTATAGGGTAACGCTGGGTGATTTCCTGAAATTGTACTATGAAAATGGTCATAACCTTGACTTGAGTAAGGTGGAAGGGTTTATGGCGGGGGCCTACGGGCCATGCCGTTTGGGGAAATATGCCCCTGAGCAGGGTGTGGTTTTGAAGGAAATTGGTTTTGATCTCCCAATACGTACCAGTGTTTCCAACAATGCCTATCGCGATTGGGGATTGGGCGTGGCCTTTGAGCGCTTTATGTGGAAAGGCATTGTGGCGTATGATCACCTGCAAAAACTCCTGTGGCGCAGTCGGCCTTATGAGGCATCCAGGGGAATGGCGGATGAGGCATTTAATGAGTTGACGGGTGCGGTGTCTGAACGTATAAGCCGCCGAGAATCCTACGATGATATCTTGCGTGACGCCGTCCCCAAGTTCAAAGCGCTGATTGATTCTGCAATTCCGCGCAAGCCGCTGGTGGGTATCAATGGAGAGATTTTCCTGCGGTCGAACGATTTCAGCAACAATCACCTGGTGAGAAATTGTGAGGAGGCCGGACTCGAAGTGGTCGTTTCCCCGTTTGGAGAGTGGATAAAGTACCTTGCGTTACGTAACATTGAAGATGGTATCAGCAACAGGCAGGGGATGAAGATCATCAAAAAGTATATAAGGCGAAAGATACAATTCCGTGACGAGAGTTCGGTGCTAAGTAACTTCGGGCACCTCGTTGATGTTGAGGAGCCTACGATTGAAGAAATCCTTGATTTTACCAAGGCTCATCTTTCCCCCAGATGCGGTAGCGAGGCAGTTCTTAGTGTCGGGACTGGCCTTGAATGGATGGTAAACCCTCAGTTTGCAGGAGTGATTTCGGTAATGCCTCACGGTTGTATGCCCGGCGGGATTGTGGCTGCCATGTCGGAGAGCCTCAGTGTTGACTATAACAAGCCCTGGATTTCCCTTACCTACGATGGTTCCATGGAGTCAAACAACCTCGTCAAGATTCATAACTTTGCCGAGATACTCCGGTTTTCCGGCAATGGGGCGTAAGCTCCTGAAATGGCGAATTGATCTGTTGGATTATTCCTTCGTTTCCCTCGTCACCTCATTAGGCACTGGCCCTTCGCCGCAGAACAATTACGCCAGTTCCAACAACAATTACTACGACAATAGCAATCACTATCCATATCCATGCTGAAGAACCGGAATCGTCGGAGATTTCAGCAGTTGTCGAAGTTGTTACAGCAGGAATATCTTCGGAACCAGTCTCGTCAGCTATTGTTATGCTGGTGGTATAGCTGTAAACATTGCCATCGTCATCCCTGACAAAAAGCGATACTGTATATAATCCGGACTCATCATAAGTGTGAGTTACGATTTCCCCGAAATCATTTTCACCATCCCCGAAACTCCACTCGTATGACGTTATAAATCCATCCGGGTCCCCCGAAGCGGAACCATCGAAAGTTATCTCCTCACTAGCGGTCGGGTTTAGTGGTGATATCTCGAAAGAAGCATTTGGGAACGCTGGTTTTTCGCCGGGAGTGGGGGTTTCCTCCTCGATGACCTTTTCCCTGACTGTGATGACCACACTATCGGTTCCGGTGAGATCGCCATCCGATACCGTCAATGTGATGGTGGTTGTCCCCGGAGCCAGAGCCGCTACGGGATTTACCCCGCTCGCCGAACCACTCTCCCAGCTCCATGAATATATCAATGGGTCATCATCAGGATCGTACGACCCGGAAGCATCGAGCGTTACTTCCGTTTCTTCACCGTCAGCGCTTTCCAGGGCCTGATCCGGGCCGGCATCAGCAACCGGCGGCGCATTGACTTCTTCCTCCACATGTTCGGTCACGACCAGCGTTTTGCTGCTGGTACCTGAGCCTCCCCTGTTATCGGTCACCGTCAGCATTACGGTGTATTCATCCGCATCCGCATAGGAGTGGGTGAGTATCTCCCCCGAACCTTCATTCCCATCGCCGAAATCCCAATCCCAGGAGACTATTCTGCCATCAGGATCGTTGGAAGCGGATGCATCGAAAATTATCGCCTCTCCGGCAACCGGGTTTTCCTCAGGGTATGCAGCTTGATCGGATGGTGTGTAGCTGAAGTCTGCGGAAGGGGGTTGAGTCGTTGGCAGTTCGGGCTCATCCCCTTCGAATTCAGCGCTTCTGCCACTGCCGTCGGTCGCATTGAGGTTCAAATCGACCCTGCCCGTAGCTGACCCGACAAACTGAAAGGTTCCGTCTTCACCCACTGTGCCGGTTCCATCGACTGGCCCGCCTTCCATCCCGTTTAGATGAATTGTGTAGCCGGGGGTGAATCCTGCGCCCCAGACCGTGCACGGATCGTGGTGGGCCAGTTCTGTGGGGCTGGCTCCAACCCAGTCAAAAATTTCATACTCAATCGTGCCTGCGGTATCTTTATCAGTTGAAACGGTCAAAACGTAAAGATCGTCCGTAGCGCCATCTCCGATCTCCTGAGAAAGCTGTGGATTGGTGATGCCTGCATGCTGGCTGATGATGATGGTGCGAGTTCCGGCAGCCACATCATTCGGAGGGGTGATCACCAGTGTCTGGGCATCCAGGAATGCGCTGCCGCCATTGGAACATTGGCTGCCATCGACAAGCACATCGCTGTCCTCGATACTCGAAGGCATCTGCACTGCATCGGGGAAGGTTATGCGGATCTCATTTGTGCCCGCGGTGAGAGCGCTGGTGGTGAACACCACCTGGTAGCGGGCCGTCAGGCCAGCCCTGTCCGGCATAGGAGTGACGCTATCGATGGTAACCGCATTCTGCGCACTCACCGGCACAGCCATAACAGCGCAAAGGCAAATCGCTATAGCCTGGATTATCAACATGCTGAGTATTCTGCATTTCATAATTACAAACCTCCTCAGAGACTGGAACGTAACGGCATTATACAACTTTGAACCTGTTCAGGCAAGCGGACTTATTGAGTGTGTTCTGCTCGAAGCCTATCGGGTGTTCAATAACCTTTCAAGAATTAACTGTGCCGCTTTCTTGTCCAGTGGCTGATTGTTGTTGCCGCACTTGGGTGACTGGACGCAACTGGGGCAGCCATCTTCGCAGGGGCATTCGGAGATCAGCTTCAGGGTTTCTCTCCAGAGGGCCTCAATCAGCTCAAACCCCTTTTCGGCGATCCCCACCCCTCCGGGATGGGCATCGTAGATGAATATCTGAGCCTGGCCGGTATCGGGATGGAATGGAGTGGAGACACCGCCAATATCGTTCCGATCGCAGAGGGCGAACAGAGGGAGCATGGCGATGGCAGCATGTTCGGTGGCATGGAGTCCGCCAGCAAAGTCCAGCCCTTCCTGAGCCAGATGGTGTTCGATTTCCGGCGGCATATCAAACCAGAGAGCGACCGTTTCGAATGGCTGGGGAGGCAAATCCAGCGGTTCCTCTCCCAGCACTTCTTCGGTATATACCCGCTTCTTTTTGAAGGCCACTACTGTGGTGGTAACCTGCACCGTTCCCATGTAGATCGTTGTGTGCCCGACCTGTTTTTGATCCTTTGTCTGGAGTATATCGAGATCGGTGAGGTCTTTGCTCTGCGTGTAGTAATGGGCGTTAGTGGGCAGCGCATAGGCGATGTGTGAAATCAGGTCAAGATCGGTGACGAGATAGGAGTCCCCCTGATGCAGGTACACCGCTCCGGGATGAGCCTGGGAGAATGCCGTATCTGACTCGATAGTCTCCAGTATCTGGCCGGTGCCGGCATCAACCAGTGTGTAATTTACTGCCGAACAGGACCGGATATTCACATTCCTGGCCGGATAGGTAACCGAAGGTGTCGGATACCAGCGCTTGCCCCGGACCCGGAACAGACCCTCTTTTCTGAGTTCCATTATCGTTTCATCAAAATCCCCAAAATACTTTCGGTCTGCATCGGTCAGAGGGAATTCCCAGGCGGCGCACAGCAAATGTGGTTTTAGAATATGCGGATTCGTTGGGGAGATCAGGGCGTGTTCGAAATCCTTCCCGAATAGAGCTTCCGGATAGCGCATGAAATACTGGTCAAGAGGGTTCTCCGAACCGATCAGAATACTGAGGGAAAGTTCCCCTCTCCGGCCACTTCTACCCGCCTGCTGAAAAGTGCTGGCGATGCTGCCGGGATAGCCGGTTAGGATGGTAGCATCGAGTTCGCCGATATCCACTCCCAGTTCCAGCGCATTAGTGGCCACAGTCGCCAGCAATCTCCCTTTGAAGAGTTCCTGTTCGATCTTTCGGCGATCCTCGGCCAGATACCCGGCGCGATAGGGTTTTATCAGGTCGGCCAGTTCCGGGGATATCAAGTCCAGTTGCTTGCGGACGTAAACGTAGATCAGTTCGACCAGGTTGCGGGTTCGGGCGAAGGCAAGGCTGCGGGTGCCTGTCTGGATCAGTTCGGTGAGGAGTCGAGTAGCTTCACTGCTGGCGCTGCGGCGGACAGAGTTGGCCTGATCGATCAGCGGCGGATTCCAGCAAATGAAGTCCTTTCCTCCCGATGGCGCTCCATCATCGGTGACGATTTCAAAGGGCAATCCGGTCAGATTTTCGGCATGTTCACCGGGGTTGGCGATGGTGGCGGAACAGCAGATAAATTGAGGATTGGCTCCATATCGGGCGCAGATGCGTTGGAGTCGGCGAAGAATATTGGCTACGTGAGAACCGAAGATGCCTCGGTAGGCATGGGCTTCATCGATCACCACGAATTTTAACTGGCCAAGGAAGGAAGTCCATGCGCGGTGGCGGGGCAGAATGCCGAAATGCAGCATGTCCGGATTGGAGAGAATTATTCGGGCTGACTTTCGTATCAGGGTTCGCTGGTTGCGGGGGGTATCGCCGTCGAAAGTGGCTGCCTGGATTTCAGGATGAATTGCAGAGGTGAGTCCGTTGAGGGTTTTCAGTTGATCCTGTGCCAGCGCTTTGGTAGGAAAAAGATAGAGGGCCCGGCTGTTTTTTTGTTTGAGCAGAGAATCCAGCACGGGCAGATTGTAGCAGAGAGTTTTTCCGCTGGCCGAAGGGGTTGATACAACCACGTTTTTCCCGGATCGGGAAAGGTTAATTGCGGTTGCCTGATGGCTGTAGAGCGGAAGAAGCTCAAATGCTTCCAAGGCAGTTTGCAGGGAAGGGTTAAGCGGCTTTTCCAATTGCCCGTAGCGGGCTTTTTGGGGCCGGATATGCTCCTGATGGACAATCTGGTACTCGTAAAAGGGAGATACTTTGAGATGATCGAGGAAGGCCGAAGTATCCATTATTAGAGGACGTTCAGGATTTCGATTTCATAATCCAGAAGTTCGGCATCTCCTCTGGAGGCTTCTATGAAATTCATTACTCTGGAGAGGATTTCATTGGCATGGCGGCCATCATTACTCACACAGACAACTCCCAACGTTGCCAGTTTCCAATGGTCAAGGTCATCGATTTCGGCTATGGAAACATTGAACTTGTTTTCCACCCGGCCACAAATCGACTTTACCACCTTGCGCTTGCCTTTAAGGGAACCATTCTCAGGCAAACACAACTTCACTCGCAATGCTCCAACATTCATTTTGGAAAGCAAGTTTTAAAATGATGATAATGACGAGGTAATCTTAGAGCAAGCGAAAACTACTGATCCTTCATCTTGGCGAAACACTCATTGCAGTAGACCGGGCGGTCTCCACGAGGCAGGAACGGAACCTCACATTCAGCGCCACAGGCAGCACAAATGGCTGTGTGCATTTCGCGCGGGCCAGATCGTCCCCGTTTCTTGATTTGTCGGCACTCCGGGCAGCGGCGGGGTTCGTTGAGGAGCCCTCGTTGCTCATAGAATTCCTGCTCTCCCGCAGTGAAAACAAATTCCCTTCCACAATCACTGCACACCAAAGTCTTGTCCTCAAATGCCATTGCCTGATCTCCCCCTTGAATTGATTGTACCAAGTTCAACCCGGGAACTGCGTGAAGTTCAAGGCTGGATTTGAGACTGCTAACGGCAGGCCAGAAAGCGGGTAAGTGAAGCCTTCCTCTGACTGATAGCTGCTCTTTCCGAGGATGTGAACTACGAACTCTCCCTGAATCGAAATGGATACTTGTTTGACGTACATTCTACACCATTGAAGATAGAAGTGCAATCATCAGAAAAAGAAATACCTGAATTCATTTCGGCTAAATGAAGTATGTCCTTGGGATGGAGATACCGTTGAATCGGGAGGCGTAAGCAGTGGTGTATGCACCTGCCGGGGAGATATATACCGTGTCGCCTATTTCCGGTTCGGGGAGGTGGACTTCATTTGAAATGAGATCCATGCTGTCACATGAAGGGCCGGCTACTACCCATTTCTGCAGTGGGTTTTCTTTATCGGTGCTCATTGAATACTGGATGCCGCCCAGACTTTCCATTAAACCGTTAAAAACTCCCACGTCCAGATACAGCCAGTTTTCTCCGTTACGGCTGGCTTTGGCGATGACACTGCTTACCAGCGTACCGGCTTCACCGACCAGATATCTCCCTGGCTCAGCGAAGATCTCCACATCATCGGGGAACTCCTGTCTTATCACATCATGTATCGTTCTTGCTATCTCAGTAATATGAGGAACAGCGCGATTATGCTGAACGGGAAATCCTCCACCGATATTCACCATTTTCAATTCCAGGCCTTTGTCTTTTGCCTGTTGCCAGACCTGAGAGCACTTTTTAATCGCATCTGACCATGCTTTCGTGCTGGCACATTGGGAACCTACGTGGAAAGTTATCCCACAAGGCACAAGAGACTCTTTAGCAGCTTCAGTGAGCAACTGAACTGCCTGTTCGGCTTCAACTCCGAATTTCCTGTCCAAAGGCCACTCGCTTCCCTCATTGGGAACGGAAAGTCTCACATAAACATTGCTGCCGGGAGCGAACTCGGCCAGTTTGCCGATTTCACCTTTTGAATCGAAGGCGAAGTAGTTAACGCCAGCCTGATGAGCAGCTTTTATGAAATTAGTGCTTTTTAGAGGGTTACTGGATATGATCTGATTTGGAGGTACTCCGCACCCGATTACCAGTTTTAATTCCTGTGCGGAAGAGACCTCGAAACCGCAGCCCTGAGCATGCAGCAACTCTATGATTCGCCTGTCGGCATTTGCCTTGACCGCATAGAATACACGGGCATCCGGCAATGCTTCCCGGGTCAGCCGGTATTTATTGGGGATAGCTTCCTTTTCGAGGACAAGAAAAGGTGTCTCCCGTATTCCGGCGAGCCTCTTTATCTTTTGAATTGCGCTTGTTTGGAGTTTCTGTTTGGGCAATCTGCAATACCTCTACCAAACGTTCATATCACGTCAAAAAAAATGATCTGTTCAAAATGAACCTATCCGATATTCGGAAGGGGACGATCAAGGGCCCGTACTTTTACATCTGTAAGGCCGAATTGCTGTTCAAGTTGGCGAGCTGCTTGCGCGTGATCAAACGCTGCGCAGGAAAAGATATCTATATTTATATAGGATTTTTCGGGGAAAACGTGGACGCTGATGTGGCTTTCGGCAAGGAGCACAAATCCAGAAACTCCCTGCTCCTGAAGACTGTATTCGGAAACCTGGGGAGTGGAGACCTTGGTCATTTCAATTTGTTCAGGGTACGTATCGAGGAACTGGTAAATGAAATTTGTCTCTTGTATCTTTCCGGGATCACTAACGTACCCATCGATAATCAGGTGCATTGGACCCACCCCCTTTTGTTTTATTATTGGAATATATGTTTGGCTAGTAGCTTTCCTTCATGCCATCTGCCTGACTCAGCCGGTCTCGGGCGACATAACCCGCCGAATTCCGCCATCAAAATCCTTCCCGCTTGAGACGGTTTTCGTGAGACTATCTCGCTATAAGCGATAATGTCAACTATATTATCTGTTGGTGATAAATGACCAGTATCCATAAAGTAGGAACCATCACCTCCCTCGCCGGCCGAAAGGCACAGCAAATCGAATCATAGCATATTTTTGCTGGTGATACAACATCAGTTCCTTGCGGAGATTCCCTGCGTTTGAGATGGGGGATTTACCCGGGGCTTCTGACTTCTCTGAAGAAGTAATATACTATCATTACGATGCCCACAGTAATAGAGGCATCGGCTACGTTGAACGTTGCCCAGTGAAAGTTGCCCCATAATTGAACATCGATGAAGTCGGTTACCTCTCCTGCCCGAACTCGATCGCACAAATTGCCGATGGCTCCTCCCAGCAGCAATCCCAGTCCGGTTCGCATCAATCTGTTCGCGGTCGGCAGGTAATAAAAATAGAGCCATAGAATCGCCAGAATGACAATTGGAGCCATGACCAGCAGAAACGTCGAATCAAGCGAGAGCCCGAACACGCTGCCGCTGTTGGTGGAATATGTCAGGCGGAAGTTGCCATCGGCGGGAATTGACTGATGTAAATCCATATTGGAACGCACGAAAAATTTAGTGATCTGATCAACAATCAGTATCACCGCTGCCACGCAAAAGAGGAGCAGGCTTTGACGCATTTTGACCGGGGAGATTTTCAACATACTCATGAGTTTAGCACACCCATTGTCACTTGAGGAAGTTTAGCTATCGGCCCCGCCGATTTCAATGTATAATAAGGACACTATGTTGCCGGCATCGAATGTCCCCCTGAAACCACTGAAGTGGTACAAAAAACTGGCCACCCGGAAAGGGCGGAACGAAGCATGCGCATTTCTTGTTGAAGGGGAACGAGCCATTACTCAAATTGCTCAAATGCACCCGGACGAAATCAGCGAAGTGATATTGATGGAAGGGCATTCCTTCGCTTTTGGCGATCATCCTGTTCGCACCCTTACTGAAAAGCAGTTCCGGGAAATTTGCCTTACCGAGACGCCACAGGGAACACTGGCGGTTGTTCGCCTGCCTGCGGAGACACACGCTGACAATCTCCCGAAAAATCCTGGCGAAAGGATACTGCTGCTTGAGGATATTCAGGACCCCGGCAACGTGGGCACGCTAATCCGCACTGCTGCTGCGTTTGATTTTGATGGGGTGATTATGACCCAAAAGTGCGCCGATCCTTTTTCGCCCAAGTGCGTTCAGGCAACTGCGGGCACGGTGCTATCTGTATGGCTTAGAAGGAGCGTCGATTATCTTGAACTCGTTCAATATCTCAAGCGGAAGGATTTTGCATTGACAATTGCTGACGTTCACGGCACCGATGAGCCGTCGGTGCCGGCTTCTCAAAACAAGCTTGTGATCGCGCTGGGAAACGAGGCATCGGGGCCTTCACGGGAACTCTTGCAACTGGCCGATTCCCAACTCAGAATCCCCATCGCACGCGAAAAAGCAGAGTCGCTGAACGTGGCGGCCTGTGGCGCTATCTGTATGTATTTGAGTTCTCTGAAAGATTAGGGTAGCCGCAAGCAGATGCTCCCGGCTACCCGGCACATGATTGTCAGTTAAGCATATCCAAAATTTCGAGTTCCTGTTCAAGGGTATCATCTCCGATAGCTCCCATCTCAGCCTCGAAGTAATCCGTGAACTCCTCAAACAGGTCCTCGTATTCCTCGGAGACTGTCAGCGGCATTGACTGGCGTTCCCATCGTCCCAGCATTGGCTCAATGGGTGGAGGCACCGGAATCCCGATTTCATCATCAACCATTGGTCTCCAGGGGCGTATCCAGTCCTCGTGTTCGCGCTCATCGACGATCCAGTCGATCAGCAGGCCGGCATATCTGGAAAGCAACACTCCTTTACGGATACCGGTATTATCGAAAAATTCGGCATCTTCCCCTTCCAGTTCGATTTCAGTTTCCACAGTTTCATCTTTCCCATTCCGGTCTTCATAGCTCACCGTCAGAACCAGTTCGTTGTCGGAAGAAAGCGTTTTCAGTTTCAGCAAGACCAGCCCGCCTCTGGTCTCCCCTCCCTCCGTTTTTGAGGGGAACAGAGTGTTCACCTTCATCAGTTCTCCGGTTGCCTCATCCGCTTCCGGGCTGCCATAAACCTTCTCGATTTCCCAGCCATCGGCCTCAAGCTCCAGTTCCAGATCGAACACCAGCGGCGTGACCATGTATTCGAATTCTTCGTCCATCCGCTCTTCGAATTGCTTCGCCGAATGGACCGAATAATAATTGGCACCTTTTATCTTAGTGATGAATTCCACCAGTTCGGTGTTGAAATCTACCCCGATCCCGATGAAGGTGCTGTAGAGATTGTTATCAGCGTTATCTTCCGTAATGCCCAGCAAACCGTGTTCGCCGGTTTCCCCGATATTGGGCATTGCGTCGGTCAGGAAGATGATCCGGTTTTCATATTCGGACTGATCCGTATCCAGATACTCGGCAAACAGATCAGTGCCCATCTCCATCCCGGCTGACATGTGCGTGCCACCGCCATCAGTCAGTTCCAGAATATGATCCTTAATTGCGTCCATATCAGTCTCACCGACAGGGTTTAATGGCTTGGCAAGATAAGCATCGTTGTTGAACAGCACCATGCCGAAGCGGTCATCGTCGTTCAGGTGGTCCAGCAGGGCCACTACTGATTCGGAGGCGATTTCCATTTTGGTTTTGTGCCAGTCCTCCTCCGCCCCTTCGAGTTCAACCCGGTTTCCAAACTGATCGTAGTAATACTGATTGAACGGTGACCCCATCGAACCGGAAACATCCAGCACTATGACCAGATTGAGATTCTTCCTTTCGAAATCGCTTTCCTTCATTCCTGAATTCAAGCCCACAGCCAGATAGTATTCCACTTCGCCGGAGAACGGGTCCTCGGTGACTGCGTAACTGTAGGAAGGACAGAAGAGGCTTTCACATGGCTTCTGCTGTCCGGTATCGAAGTAATAATCGTAGAATAGCCCTTCGAAGGTGACATCTGTGGGAAGGGGCAGGTAGTCATTTTCGATGTTCTCGCGGAAGTTGTTGATGTCCTTGGCCCCGCCGGTGGAGAACCCGATGTTGACTGAGCCTGCCACAGAAGAGGCTGCTCCGTATTCTGCCATCGGTGCTGGTACGGGGGCCGGCGCTCCCTGCGGGCCCGAAGCTGCTACACCTCCTTTGGTTCGATAATTACCATCAGTTAGAGCAAACTCATCGTATTGCCAATCATCGACTTTTGCTACTGTCGATGTTGGTGTTGGAGTCGGGGTTCCGGCATTGGTACCGAGATTACTTCCGTATTGCCAGTCATCGGTTACCGGTCCTCCCTCAATACAACCAGCCAGAAACACCATAGCCAGACAAATCGTGATTGCCAGCGTGTTCCCCTTTTTAACCTTGCTTGAACCCTTCAAAAATTCCATGATCCCTCCTTTCAGCAGTGCTCCTGTAACAAAGACGCTCACTGCCCAAAAAGTGCTCACCTGCTTTTGATCGTCACCACACCTTTCTAAGTCATGTCCCTTGCCAAAAACAAAGAAATACCCCATAGATTTTGAGGGTTTTCCCCATTGCCCAGAAAAGTGCCAGGCCCAATAATAGAGATGCATACATGAAACAGTTGGTCATGTTCACAGGATTATCCGTCGGGGCCGTTTTCAGCTACCTTTCCATCCTTTGCCTGATTTCCGGATTTCTAATCGCTAAATTCACTGGCGGCAAGCAGGAGGGAATGTCCGGCAAACTGAAATCAGTTGTGATCCCGGTAAAAGGTTTCAAGTTTCACCTGCACCACTGGCTTTTCTTTTCCCTCTTAATGCTCATCGGCCTGGCAGAAAATATCTTCATGTACATTCCCCCGGAAGTATTCTTTGGCCTGCTCGCAGGCGTGGCCTGGCAGGGGATTTATTGCTACAATGACTGGCATCGGGTAATTTACAGGTAGTGGGGCAATTTGAATTGATACCGGAACTAATATATAATAAAGGACGTCTCTCATTATGGAATGTAAAAAGAGGAAACGCGAATACTACTTGACATTTTGGGTAGAATTTGTTTAGTATCAATCAAGGTAAGTGGAAAGGGAGCAACTACCAATCCTCAAAGGGGGCTTTTCTGAGTTTTAGGGGACGGTTTTCCAAGGATGTGGAGAGTTGGGCTCAGAAAAGGAGGAAAAATGGCAGATATAAGCGTATTGGAAGGTTTGTTTTGTGGTGATATGGATGTGGTTGACGTAGAGCCTGACAGTCCAAAATTTGATAAAGCGCTTACGGCTAAGTATGCACTTAAAAATCGCGGTAGTATCAGGATGTCTGCAGGATTGTTTTATACGATAGAAGAGTGGGAGCAAAAGCGGGAAGAGTTGGACAGCCAAGACCTTCCTTAAGTAAATAAAGCTTATTACTATTTGTTATAGTATGATTTAAACAAAGGGGCACATATGTGCCCCTTTGTTTAAAATGAGATAGGTAAAATGGACAATAACCTGCAGTTCGACGTTGAACAAACCGAAAGAATTAGGAAGATAGCACGGTATCATAATGTAACTAAAGAGTTACTTCTCTTTGGAGAACAAGCCGACCCTGAGAATAGGACCCTTCTTCAGCCAATAAATGAGTTGCGAAATTGTTTAGACCACCTTGTGCGAGTTATTCTATATAAGCTTGGGGAACACCGGCCAACCGAGCAAAACAACTACGTTACAGCGAACCTTGATAAATCGTATGGGCATGTATATAGGGCTGCTTACGATACCCTTGACTGGGTATCGATAACGCTCAAGGGACGTATTCTCACTGAAATGGATGGCTTCTCAAATGAAACTATACAAGCCGTTATGCCGGAATATTACAGTGAAATAAGGCCAAGGCTAGAAGAATTGTTAAACAATGATATAGTGGAATTACGAATGGAGAAGGATGTTACTGCAAAGGATGAGGCTAATATTGTAAAGTACGGGGAAATAGCTGCCGAATTGAAAGATTTATTTAAGCGCATTATTAGTAAGAAACCGGCTCTAGTAGAGCACCATACGCGCAAGCAAGAATCAGAAAAGCGAGGGAAGGGGCAACGAATAAGAGAGGGTTTGGTTATCGGTATTATATGTATTATAGTAGGGTGGGGGATATCCTTATTTTGATGAGCCTTAACAAATTTAACCTGTTAGTTCCGTGATTTCCTGAATTGTCCATACATGATGGGTAACACTTTCTGCCATAGCAGGCAATGATGCATTTGTAGTAAGTGTTTTATGTGGTCTGGCAAAGTTGTAGTGCATGAAGTAAAGGACTATTAGGTATTCATGGTCCCCACTTTCTTTGAGAATTCGTTGGTCAAATTAGTGAAACGTCTCATACTCATTCGTATTGTCAAATTCTCGCGTTCAGCATAACTTTTTGATACATGCGCAGGGTCGGGTTTCCCGTGCACCTTCCTTTTCGCTGCACCTATACAAGTTGCCGGGGAATAGCGTTTTTCAAATTGACCCACTACCAATATACAGGATTAATTGACCTTCCCTCTGAAATCCGTTAAGATATCAGCGTAATCGACTATAGCTCTTCGAGCTGTGCGGCCTAAACTCGCCTCAGGCGGACATGGCCCACAGACGGTGGACGGCAAGTCCCGAGGGCGCGGGGAGAAATGCTCGCACCTCCCATGTTTGGAAAGGAGAGTATGAATGGAAACTGAAGGCATGTAATTGAGCGCCCATCAAGAGCGATGCGGCGCTTTCGTTTTACCTTCTGCTTGAATTCCACATTCCTCCACCAGACTTCGAGGTCGTGTTATCCCCATTTGCAAAAAGGAGGCCTGAGTGGCTAATAGTGCAACTGACTGGGGCGCGATCTGGGAACAGCAAATGAAGCTCAGTTTCCTTAAATGGGATGATCCCGACTTTCTCTACGAACGAACCCGGTTGCCTTCAATTGGCATCAGGACAAGCAACTACGTTGATGAACTGCTGGCGCGGATGGCGCTTTCGGCGGAATCCTCCGTACTGGATGTAGGTTGTGGGGACGGGGCGATTTCGGTTCGGATGGCGAAGAGAGTCCGACAGGTAACTGCCCTCGATTCTGATCCGGGACTGCTGTTTTCGCTTACTGGCAGGGCCATGAAAGAAGGGTTGGGCAACCTGCAGTTCGTGAACGAAGACTGGTTCCAGATCGAAATCGGCGCTGATATTGAGCAGCACGATATAGTTCTGGCCTCGCGCTTCCGGCAAATGATACCTTTGCAGAAATTCCTGGAACAGATGGATCGGGCGGCCAGGCAATTTTGCTATCTGACCTGGATTGTCAACAGAAAGGAACTCGATCCCCGTATCTGCGAAATTCTGGGGAAGGAATACTATCCGCTGCCGGAATACAGCATCATTCCCGGCATGCTCGAAAGTATGGGAATAAATGCCCATGTGGATATTTTTGAAGCAGCCGGAACGCATAAATTCGAAACCATAGAGCAAGCAGTTGAGGCTGCCACGAGGGGCTATCGAATTGAAAATGAACAAGCGAGTGAGCAAATTGCATTACTTGTGCAAAACGAGTTAACGGATGAATCCGGCTATCTTTGCCGGGATACGTCCACAACCTGGGCGTTAATCTGGTGGGGAAAAATAATATGAGGAATGAATTATGACCGAAATATTCAGACACAAATTCACCTTCACGTTCGCAGTGCTGGGGCTGGTGATGCTGCTTTTCATCATCTGGCCGCTGGCAAACATGATCTTCTCCTCCGACCCCGGAACCTTGTGGGATACCCTTGTCGAGGACGAGGTCCGCGAGGCAATCTGGCTGACAATTTACGCCTCGCTTTTCGCCACCGTTTTCGGGTTACTGTTCGGGGTGCCGCTGGCCTATCTGCTGGCCCGGCGTAATTTTCCCGGCAAAAAGATCATCGAGGGGATCGTGGATGTGCCCATTGTGGTGCCACACGTGGCAGCCGGTATTGCGCTACTGTTTGTCTTCGGGAGGAATTCGTTCCTTGGAGAAATTTTTCATGTGATGCATATCGACTTCGTCGGGGAGATTGCCGGAATTATCATCGCCATGATGTTCGTCAGCATTCCCTTCCTGATCGATGCAACCAAGGAAGGTTTCAAAAGCGTGGACCCCAGGCTGGAAAAAGTTGCTCGTACCCTGGGGGCTTCTCCCGCTCAGGCTTTCTTCAGGATTTCCCTTCCTCTTGCCTGGCGGAGTATTCTCTCCGGGAGTGTGATGATGTGGGCCCGGGGAATAAGCGAGTTCGGGGCTGTACTGGTCCTGACCTACCATCCCAGAATCGCTTCCATTCTGGTTTACGAGCGCTTTGAATCATATGGCCTGAACTGGTCACGGCCGGTAGCGGTGCTTCTCATCCTTGTTTGCCTCACCGTGTTTGTTGTGCTGCGCTACATCTCACAGGGAGGGCAGAGGAAATGATTGAAATACGAGACCTCTCTGTTGACCTGGGCGATTTCAATTTGAAAGATGTCAACCTGCATGTGCAATCGGGAGAGTACTTCGTAATTCTTGGGCCGACCGGCTCGGGGAAGACGGTGCTGCTGGAGACTATTGCCGGGCTCTATCCGGCCAAACACGGTGAAATATGGCTGGATGGACAGGAGATAATGAAGCTCGAACCTGAAAACCGGGGGGTCGGATTTGTTTATCAGGATCACGTTCTTTTCCCGCATCTAAAAGTGATGGATAATATCATCTTCGGGCTCAGGCGTCAGGGAAGATCGAAAAAGGAGGCCAGGTCTGAAGTAGCGTGGGTGGTTGATTTTCTGGGGATTTCACATTTGCTCGGTAGAAAGCCAGAAACACTGAGCGGCGGCGAGAAACAGAAGGTAGCGCTGGCGCGGGCGCTGGTCATGGAACCACGAGTACTGCTGCTTGACGAACCTCTGAGCGCCCTTGATCCGGCCGGAAAAGAAAAGGTTCAGAGAGAACTCCGCCGATTGCACGAGCGGTTGAATTTGACCGTCCTCCACGTGACACACGATTTCGAAGAGGCGGTATCTCTGGGGGACCGGATTGCCGTTATTGGTGAGGGAAGGATCAGGCAGGTCGGGAACCCCGAAGAGATATTCCATAAGCCCGGTTCAGAGTTCGTAGCCCGATTTGCCCTGGCCCGAAACATCACTGTTGCTGATGTACAGGACGGCGATGATGGGGGCGCTTTTGCCATCGTTGGCGAGACAAGGCTGGAGGTTTTAACAGACCTGAGAGGGAAATGCCACCTGTCTCTTCGCCCTGAGGACATTTTGGTTTCAGCGGAGCCTTTCAAATCCAGTGCGCGTAATTCATTTAAGGGCAAAATTACTCGGGTGCTCGATAAGGGCTCAATTCTTTATCTCACAGTGAGCGTGCCGCCGGACCTGATTTGTATGGTAACCCGACGCTCTTTTGCCGAGATGGAACTCAAGGAAGGAGGTGAGGTTCATGTAACGTTCAAGGCATCGGCTGTCCATGTGTTTTAAGCAGGGGGCACATGGCTATGTGTCTCTTGTAAGTGAGCAGGATTTTTTCACAGGATCAATGCAGCAAAATGAGGAGTTTTACCCGATGAAAAAAAACATGACGAAAATTACCTTTATTCCATTGATAATTATCATTGCCCTGACGTTGTTCGCCGGGTGCAGCGACGATGAATCGGAATCCGGATTAAGCGGTACGCTGACCGTTTTGCATGCCGGCAGCCTAGCGGTGCCCTTCAGCCAGATGGAGGATGAGTTTGAGCAGATGTATCCCGGAGTGGATGTCCAGTGCGAATCGGCTTCCAGCGGAGTCACTATTAGAAAAGTCACTGAACTGGGAAAGAATGCCCAGATAGTTGCCTCGGCGGACTACTCCCTCATCCCCGATCTGATGTTTCCGGATTATGCGGACTGGTATGTTACCTTCGCTAAAAACCGGATGGTGCTCTGTTACACAGATCAGTCCGAGTACGCTGATGAGATAAATTCAGACAACTGGTACGAGATATTGTTGCGCGATGGCGTCGAATATGGTCATTCCGACCTGCTTGATCCCTGCGGCTATCGCACACTGCTGGTCTGGCAGCTTGCCGAAGAGTACTACGGGCAACCGGGATTGTATGACAACCTGATGGAGAATTGCCCCGATAAGAACATCCGGCCCAAATCCGTGCAACTGGTAGCTCTTCTCGAGAGCGGCGACCTTGATTATGCTTCTGAGTATAGTTCTGTGGCCATGCAGCACAATTTGAGATATATCGAATTCCCGGCAGAGATCGATCTATCTGCTGTTGAGCACAAAGATTTCTATGCCCAGTCCACGGTTGATATTCCCGGCAAGGAACCGGGAGAAACGATTGCCAAGATCGGCAAACCTATCGTTTATGGTGTGACCATCCCGACTAACACGGATAATCCTGAGCTTGGTCTGGCATTCATGGAATATCTGTTGGGCGAAAAGGGACAGGCGATTATGAATCTCAATGGCCAACCTTCGATTGTTCCGGCTGTTGCCAATGACTTGAGCAAGTTGCCAACGCAGTTACAGTCTCTGGCGGTGGAAGCTGAATAAGGAATGAGATAGATCAAATTGGACAGATGCTAATAAAAAGGGCAGGGATTAACCCTGCCCTTTTGCGTTACTTGAGTAAGATAGATTTGTAAAACTTTCTAAAAATCTAAAATATATCTTAAAAATACGGTCTTATTATCTGCGGCGTTTCTTGCCGCCACCCTTGAAACCACCCTTTTTACCTTTGCCTTGGGGAGCCGATTCGGTAACGTCCATAGTGCGTCCATCCAGCATCGTATCCTTGAGCCCGTTTATGGCTGCCGTTCCTTCCTCTGGCGATTCCATCTCAACGAAGCCAAAACCTCTGGAGACGCCACTGCGTCTATCTTTGATAAGATTTACCGAGACAACCTTCCCGAAAGCCTCGAACTGTTCGCGCAATTCTGCTTCAGTTATCTCTCGGGCAAGATTGCCGATATAGATGTTCATAAACTAATGACACCTCTTCCAGGGCCAATATTTAATTTGCCCCTTTTCCCAAAACTCTAGTCAACTACCATTGATTGCCTGTTTTAGATGCAGCGTAGCACTCCCTGCAATACACGGGTCTGCCTTCTCGGGGCTCGAACGGTACTTCAGTTTCGGTTCCGCATGCAGCGCAAACTGCGGGATACATCCGGCGCGGGCCGCCGAAACCACCCCGTTCTGTTTTTCTTGCTGTGCGGCACTCCGGGCAACGCTTGGGTTCGTTGGTGAAACCCTTGGTGGCAAAGAACTCCTGCTCCCCGGCAGTGAAGGTGAAGGTTGCCCCGCAATCGGCACATTGCAGTTCCTTATCGGTGAAACTCATTGGATGACCTCCTTTTGTTGAATTAGGCTAAACTTGGTCATCCAATGCCTTTGTGGAACCTTGCCCGGGGAAAACCTGAGGAGGTACGACTTATGGAATGGGTAACCTTGTTGTGCCATTTATGTTGAGAGTTTACAGCATATTCAAATCATTTGCAACCATGCTGGCACTCAATTTTCGCAAACAAACCGGATGGGCATTCTCGAACTCTCACGTCACGGCTTTCTTGCGCTTGTCTCGCACATACACTGATTTGGCGGGTGAGTTTTCGGAACTGTGTTCGTTTATCTCGAACAGTCCGATGGCACGTATTAATTCTCCCAGCTTGATGTAGCCATAATTTCGGGGGTCAAACTCGGGAGCTTGATTGGATATGCTGTGTCCCACATTACCCAGATAGGCCCAGCCGCTTTCACCGGCCGCATTCTCCACAGCTCCTCTTAGAAGATTTACCAACTTCGTATCACTCCGAAGCTTTGTTAAACTGGTCTTTGCCTTCAGTGAGACGATAGATGCATCGCCCTTGCGCAGGATTTCCGTATAGATGAACTTATCGCAAGCACCAACAAACGGTTTGGGAGTTTTCTTTTCCCCAAACCCCAGGACCATCAGGCCTGCTTCGCGAATTCTCGATGCCAGCCGGGTGAAATCGCTATCGCTGGAAACAATACAAAAACCGTCAAGCTTCTCGGTGTAGAGCAAATCCATTGCATCAATGATCATGGCGCTGTCGGTGGCATTCTTACCCGAAGTATAGCCGAATTGCTGGATAGGATGGATGGCATATTCCAGAAGAACATCTTTCCACCCTTTTAGTTTAGGATTGGTCCAATCGCCATAGATTCTCTTCACGCTGGCAACCCCGTACTTGGCAATTTCGGCAATCAAACCTTCGAGAATTGCAGGTTGAGCATTATCCGCATCGATAAGCACTGCCAGTTTACTCTGAGCCTGATTCTGGGTCATTTATACCTCTTTTCATATCGGGGGCAACTTATAGTTATAGCTCACCCACGCACTTCTTCAAAGTGAAAACCACTTGGGCAAAAGAAGCGATTCTAAGGAGTGAGATCATTATTAGCGCCACTCTCGATCCATCATATTTTCTACGACTGTGGATGGATCAACTGGCGCAAGTTTTGGTTAGCCTTCGTACTTGAAGGACACTTTTACTTTGGCGCGGTAAGCGACAATTTTCCCCTGATCGATCTGCATATCCAGCTCGAGAATCTCAGCAATCCGGAGTTCCCTGAGGGACTGGGCAGCCTTTTCCACTGCCGCGGCCGCTGCTTTTTCCCATGATTCAGGACTTGTACCCACCAGTTCGATGAATTTATAGACGCTCTCTGCCATTTTGCCCTCCTTAAGATAGCTCAAGCAAGCATTAAAGCCTGCTTATGTATTTTGTTACATATGAGCTTTCCCATACTGGCTAGGTTATACACTCCATACAAAAAAGTCAAGCGTAAGTTGATTTGGTGTTCCTACAAGTTCATTTTCAATTATAGAATCAAGTTTTACTTGACAACCTTTCAATTATGTTGTAACATATTAGGTTGCCGTTTTTGGTTACATATCCTCATGGATTCCTTCCAATCTCATTTTAGCGAACATGCTAAGTAAAAAGTACAACAAGGGGGACTTTTTGTGCCCTGATGGAGCGTCCGCGTGAGTTTAACTACCGTTCTACCACAGTTTACTGCTCATAGTGCCCGGAAATCCTTTGCCAGAGTTCCGGAAGTTGTGGGAATTCCCGATTTGATCCAGATCCAGCATCGTTCATATAACTGGTTTATGGACGAAGGGTTGAAAGAACTCTTTGAAGAGATATCACCGATCAAAGATTACACCGGTAATCGTCTGGAGATTGATTTTCTCGGCCATGAAATCGGCGAGCCTAAATATTCCGAACTGGAATGTCAGGAACGCGATTTGACCTATGCGGCCCCCATAAAAGTCAAAGCAAGGTTGATAGTAAAGGCGACGGGAGAAATCAAGGAGCAGGACCTTTTCATGGGAGATTTTCCCATTATGACTCCAAGGGGCACCTTTATTATCAATGGTGCAGAGCGTGTGGTGGTCAATCAGTTGATCCGTTCTCCGGGCGTCTATTTCACGATAGAAAAAGACACAGCCTCCGCACGCAGACTCTGTTTTGCCAAGTTGATCCCGGATCGTGGGATCTGGGTTGAATTTGAAACTTCCAGCAAGGGAGTACTGTCCGCTAAGATAAATCGCAAACGCAAAATTCCCGTTACAACCCTGCTTCGTGCTATAGGTTATGGCAGCGACGAGCAGCTTTCGGGGCTGTTTGCTGATGTCGATAATGGGGAAGTATCTTATATCCAGGCCACCATAGAGCGCGATTCGCATATCAGAAGCGAGGAAGAAGCCCTTCCCGAGTTCTTCAAGAAAATAAGACCGGGCGAACCTCCCACCATTGAAAATGCCAGAGCGTTGATACATACTCTTTTCTTTGACCACAGGCGCTATCGATTGGGTAAAGGCGGATGCTACAAGTTGAATAAGCGGCTTGGCCTCAACCGTCCTCTCAAGCAACAAACCCTTACCCCGGAAGATTTTGTGGCTATTGTGAGTCACATTATTTTGATCAACAACGGATTCGATCACGGGGATGATATCGACCATCTGGGCAATCGCCGGGTGAGAGCGGTCGGAGAATTGCTGCAGAGCCACCTTAAAATGGGTTTGCTGCGCATGGAAAGAACGATCAGGGAACGAATGAGTCTCCTTGATCCAAATTCTGCCACACCAAGTACTCTGGTCAATAACCGGGCGGTGACCGCTGCAATCAGGGAGTTCTTCGGCAGTTCTCGTTTATCCCAGTTCATGGATCAGACCAATCCTTTATCGGAACTGACCCACAAACGGCGGCTTTCCGCTCTCGGGCCGGGAGGGTTTTCCCGTGATCGGGCTGGCTTTGAGGTTCGCGATGTTCATCATTCTCACTATGGAAGAATTTGTCCTATAGAAACCCCCGAAGGCCGTAACATTGGGCTGATCACTTCTCTGGCTACCTATGCCAGAGTGAATGAGTATGGTTTTATCGAAACCCCGTACCGTCTGGTGATAAAGGAACTGGCCAATGATTCCCCCGATCTTCTTAACAGAACTGTACGGGAACCGGTACTGGATGATACGGGCAAAGTTGTAATAGCTAAAGATTTGGTAATCGATAAAAAGGCAGCTCAAAAGCTTGCCAATATGTCGCCGTGCACTGTCAAGGTAATTCCTTACGTGTCCATGGAAATGGTGTACATGCCGGCAGATGAAGAAGATAAGAACGTAATTGCTCAGGCTAATGCTGAACTGGACAAAAATGATCAGTTTATCGATAGCAAAGTTGAATGCAGATATGGCGAAAAAATTACGATGGAGAATCCCGAGGATATTGATTTAAAGGATGTATCCACCGGTCAGATAGTGAGCGCCAGTACCGGGCTTATACCATTTCTGGAACACGATGATGCCAACAGGGCGTTGATGGGTTCAAATATGCAGCGTCAGGCGGTTCCTCTATTTGGGGCTGAATCTCCTGTCATTGGGACCGGGATGGAACGTGAAGTGGCCAGGGATATCGGGCAGGTGGTCATTGCCCCCGTTGATGGCCTGATAACATCGTCCACTGCCGCCCATATCATACTCAAGGGTGATGATGGCAAGGAATATATTTATGATCTCAGGAAATTTATCAGGAGCAATCAGGGTACCTGTATCACCCAGCACCCGAGGGTTACCAAAGGCGAGCGGGTGGAGAGTGGAGATGTTTTAGCCGATGGTTCAGCTACGGATGGAGGGGAACTGGCACTGGGTCAGAATGTCCTGTGTGCGTTTATGTCATGGGAAGGTTATAACTATGAAGACGCTATAGTTATTTCAGATAAGCTGGTTCAGGATGACAAATTTACCTCAATCCATATTGAAAAATATGAAACGGAATCACGGGATACAAAGCTGGGGCCGGAGGAGATCACAAGGGATATTCCCAATGTTGGTGAACCCAGTTTGCGTAACCTTGATGAGGACGGGATTATTCGGGTAGGGGCCGAGGTTGCATCCGGTGATATCCTTGTTGGCAAGGTTACTCCAAAAGGTGAGAGGGTATTGACAGCGGAAGAGAAACTCCTCCGGGCTATTTTTGGCGAGAAGGCACGAGACGTGAAGGATACTGCGCTTCGGATGCCTCACGGCGAGTCCGGCAAGGTGATAAACATCGATATTTTTTCCCGGGAAAATGGTGACCGTCTGGATGCTGGCGTTAACAAGATGGTGCGGATATTTGTGGCTAAAAAACGAAAAATTTCAGAAGGTGATAAGCTGGCGGGTCGACATGGAAACAAAGGTGTAATTTCCAAAATACTCCCGGTTGAAGACATGCCTTATCTTGCTGATGGCCGGCCTGTGGATGTGATCCTCAGCCCGCTCGGAGTTCCCTCCCGAATGAATATCGGGCAGCTTCTGGAAACGCATCTCGGTCTGGCGGCCCATGATCTCGGTTTCAAGGTGGTAACCCCGGTTTTCAATGGAGCGGATGAGGATGCTATCGAGGAAGTTCTGGCCCTGGCATGGCTTGTTCGGCGGATTGCGGCCGAGGATTTAGAGCAGCCTGGCAGCGGGCAGGAACGGATAGAAAAGGCCAAACGCTGGCTTTCTGAAAAAGGGTTTGATGCTGAGAGAGTCTTTGCAGAAGATGGAACGGGGGAAGCCAGACGAACTTGTTTGAGATACTGGTTGGAAGAGCAGGGTGTAACCGGCGTGTCTGATATGGATGATGAAGAGCTCAAACGACTTGCGAAAAGACTTGAAAGAGATAAGGGGTTGCCTTCCCCAATCTCAGGTAAATTGACACTGTATGACGGACGTACCGGGGAACCGTTTGATGAACCCGTAACTGTTGGAAGCATGTACATCATGAAGCTTAGCCATCTGGTCGAGGACAAGATTCACGCGCGCTCCACGGGCCCTTACTCGCTGGTAACCCAGCAGCCTCTGGGGGGTAAAGCCCAGTTCGGGGGACAGCGATTTGGCGAAATGGAAGTCTGGGCACTGGAAGCCTATGGTGCCGCATACAATCTCCAGGAGATGCTCACTATCAAGTCAGATGATGTGGTGGGACGGGTTAAGACTTATGGCGCGATCGTCAAGGGCGAAGACATATTGAGTTTAGGGGTCCCGGAATCGTTCAAGGTGCTGGTTAAGGAATTGCAAAGTCTGGGGCTGGCAATTGAGGTGCTTGGTCATGACGAAGAAGAGATATTAAGGCTGAAAGGCCTCTCTGAAGAGGTCCCGAGATTAGGTATAAATCTTTCTGGTATAGAGATTGAGGAGAACTGATAATGTTGGATCTCAATGATTTTGGGAGCATTCGTATTTCCCTTGCCTCCCCGGAGCAGGTAAAGGGATGGTCTTATGGTGAGGTAACTAAGCCGGAGACCATCAACTATCGCACCCTGAAACCGGAAAGGGATGGACTCTTCTGCGAGCGTATTTTTGGGCCGACCAAGGATTATGAATGCTACTGCGGCAAATACAAAAAAATCAGGTACAAAGGTGTTATTTGCGATAAGTGCGGTGTTGAAGTTGCCCATTCCCAGGTGCGCCGGGAACGAATG
>Ga0180431_10001874_pt1 | contig 28617 bp, 19 predicted proteins | sample SS_ome_11_FD_132459 | JGI IMG/M metagenome (GOLD analysis project Ga0180431, IMG submission 132459) | Hypersaline lake sediment archaeal communities from the Salton Sea, California, USA - SS_1_MS_1 metaG | ecosystem: Environmental > Aquatic > Non-marine Saline and Alkaline > Hypersaline >... | reverse complement strand
GAGGCCCGCCAAGGGCGCATACGCCCGCCAGAAGGTAGCCTGGGCCGTAAGGCCCAGGTTCGAGACGAGAAACACAATGATCTGAGCCCCGGAGGGGCGGCAGAAGCCTTCCACATCCCCCACGTGAACCGCCCGCGCGGCCCTGGCAGGATGCTGACAAACCCATTCACTCCGAGTTGTTTGACACGAAGTCCCATGCCCCGAAGGGGCCGAACGTGAGTAGCCGTAGGCGTAAGCCTACGGACAGGAGGCCACAGATGAAGATTCTCTTTCTCGACGTGCGACCGGCCCGGACGGGGCCGGTCGCCCGTCGAGAAAGATTGGTTGCGCCTCGCTCGCGGTCCGTAGGCTTACGCCTACGGCTACTCACGTGGTGCCCCTACGGGGCGTCGCCGGCACAGGTCTCTCAGCAAGCCCGTAAGGCCCAGGTTCCAGACGAGAAAAGCGAACCCTCTTGCCCGACGGGAAGGGCCGGAGGCCCGCCAAGGGCGCATACGCCCGCCAGAAGGTAGCCTGGGCCGTAAGGCCCAGGTTCGAGACGAGAAACACAATGATCTGAGCCCCGGAGGGGCGGCAGAAGTGCCCCCCAGGATGCGACGACCTCTTGACGTCGACCTGCTGTTTTCAGCAGCCGGCTAGATGAACGTCTTCTGCCGCCGGGTCAAAAGCACGATAAAGAACGGGCACCCCACCAGCGTCGTCAGCACCCCCAGCGGCACGCTCTCGTGCGGCAGCGACCGCACCAGCGCATCCGCCCCCAGCACCAGCAGCGCCCCGCCCAGCACGCTCGCCGGCAGCAACCACCGGTGGTCCGGCCCGACGACGAGCCGCATCACGTGCGGCACCACCAGCCCCACAAAGCCGATGATCCCCACCGCCGCCACCGCCACCGCCGTCAGCAGCGACGACACCACCAGCAGCACGAGCCGCGTCCGCCCAACGTGCACCCCCAGGTGCTGCGCGGTATCTTCGCCCAGAAGCATCACGTTCAGGTCGCGCGCGTAGAACCGCACGAACGCAATGCCCACGACCGCCACCGGCCCCGCCACGGCCAGCTCGCCCCAGCCCCGGTTCATCAACGTGCCCATCACCCACCGCAGCACCTGCCCGATCGTCTGCTCCGTGAAAAGGAACATCAGCATGTAGGCGAGCGCGCCCGCAAACGTGCCGACCGCGATGCCCGTGAGCAACAGCAGCGTCGTATTGACCCGCCCGCCCCGGCGCGCCAGCGCGTACACGAGAAACGTCACCCCCAGCGCGCCCGCGAACGCGAGCACGGACTGCAGACTCACCAGCGGCGATCGCACGCCCAAGCGGAACAGGAGATTGGCGCAGGCGCAGGCCGCGATGCCGATCAGCAAGGGTATGGGTGCTTTCATCCTGGTGCCCGAACGGGCCAGCACGTAGGCGATGTATCCCACCACCAGCCCCGCACAGAACGCGTAGAATTCCCCTTGGAGCCCCAGTGCGAATCCTCGTGTGCCGAAGGCGAATAGAGAACCTGCTGCGAACGCGACCGCCGCACCCAGCGACGCGCCCGACGCCACACCGAGGATGTACGGCGACGCCATCGGGTTCTGGAAAAAGCTCTGCATCACGGCGCCCGCCACCGCCAGCGCCGCCCCCACCACGATCGCCAGCAGCACGCGCGGCACCCGCAGCGCCAACACGCGGTCACGGTCCCACGGGTCCACGTCGCTCACGTCCACCGCGCGCCCGACGAGCGGCAAGCTCGAGCCGATGATCCGCAGCACCTTCGACGCCGGGAGCCTCGCCTCCGCCGGCACGTCGGGCTGCTCCATCACAATCGCCCCGAATGCGGCCGCGACGACGGCGACAAGCAGCCCAACGCAGACGAGCCAATTGCGGCGCGCGACAGCCGGATCGCGCAACGCGCCGCGCGCACCGCGCGCCATCATTCACCTCCCGCCGGCGCGCCGAGCCGCGCCCCCTCGTCGAGCCGATGGCCGGCGAGGAACTCGCCACCCGTCATCGCGCGTTTCCCCTCGGGCTGAACGCGCCGCAGCTCCAAAAGCCCGTCACCGGTCCCGACGCAGAGGCTCTTGCGTCCCGCCGCCACCTGCCCCGGCGCCCCGGTCCCCGCGACGACGCCCGCCTCGAGGACCCGCAGCAGCTTCGCCCCGCCCGGCATCGGCAGAAACGTATACGTCACCGGCCACGGCGTGAACGCGCGCACCCGGCGCTCGATCGCCCCCGCCGGCGCCGACCAGTCAATGAGCCCGTCCTCCTTCTTGAGCTTCGGCGCCGGCGTCGCCTGGTCGTGCTCCTGCGGCACGCGCGGCGCCGTGCCCGCCTCGAGCGCGCCGATCGCCTCGACGAGAAGCTCCGAGCCCATCGCCCCCAGCCGCGCCTCGAGCGACCCGCCCGTGTCGTCCGGCCGGATCGGCTCCGCCCGCTGGAGAATGACGTCGCCCGCATCCATTTGCCTCGCAATATGCATCACCGTGACGCCCGTGACCGGCTCCCCGTTGGCGATCGCCCACTGCACCGGCGCCGCGCCCCGATACTTCGGCAGCAGCGACAAATGCACGTTGATCGTCGAGACCGCCGGGATCGAAAGAAACCCCTCGCTCAGGATCTCGCCGTACGCGAACACCACGATCAGGTCCGGCCCGAGCCCGCGCACCACGTCGAGAAACTCCGGCGCCGACGCCTTCGCCGGCTGGTGCACGTCGAGACCGAGCTCGACCGCCGCCGCCTTCACCGGCGGCGGCCCCAGCGCGAGCGAGCGCCCCTTCGGCCGGTCGGGCTGCGTAACCACCCCCACAATCGGCCACGCCTCCCGCGCGAGCCGCCGCAGGCAGCTCGCCGACGACGCCGGACTCCCCATGTACACCAGCCTCATGTCGCCTCCCGCGCTTCCTGCCGCGCCTCCCGCACTTCCTGCGCCCGGCGGCATGCCTGCGCACCGAGTACCATCAGCACCACAAAAAGCACCAACGGCACACCGAGCAGCACGCAAAACAACCCTCGTGTCCGCGCCGCCCAGAGGCTCGCGGTGGCGAATACGACGGGCGTGGCGGCGTGGGTCCCGACACTGAACCACGCAACGAACGGCAACCGGTCGCCCTTTCCAAGCGCGTCACTCACGGTGCCGACGCCGCTGCCAAGCACGGCGGCAATGAACGGAACAAACGCGGCGGACAAGAAGTAGGCACCAAGCACGATGGCAAAGCTCGGTGGTCTCATCCTGTCCAGTGGCCTCAGATACAACTGCCGTGCGCTGACACGCTCTTCGGTGGCGGGGACCGGCTCCTCGGGCGTCTCGATGCGACCCTTGCGCCGTATCTTGTAGATGACGGTGTCCTTCGTGATGAGCATCCCCCGCTCGTACTCGTCGGGGATCTTCGTGGTTGTGCCCGTTGTATCCACGATCAACACGCGGTGTTGATCGTCCGCCGTGCCGACGTGCACGTACGGCTGTTCACCGTCGTAGTGCGCCCGGCCGTCCTCGTAGTACACGTCCTCCGGCAGCGCCTCCTCCCAGTACGCGCGCTCTTGCGCCAACGCCTCCTGCCCGTCGGCGACGAGCTGCTGATGGCTCTCGTACATCACCGGCACCAGCACAAGAGAAACGACGAGGACCACGCCGGCGAGGTACAAGGCGCTCTCCGAAAGTTGCTGCCAGGCGAAACGCGGGTAGGCCGCCGGCACGAACGAGCGCAGGATGTTCCCGAAGAAGTCCCCAAGCTGGGTCGTCGAACCCTCCGCCTGCGGCGTCTCGGCCACTCCTCCCATCCTTTCCGGCGCAGGCCGCCTGATCGTACATCGTTGCTTAACTGCTCGAGCGCGGCGTCCCGGAACCCCGTCCGGCGCACGATGCTATCACAGGCCCCCTCGACGGCAAGTGAAAAGGCCCCTGGTGCCAGGGGTGAGGCCCCTGGTGACAGACCTGACGCCCCTGCCGACAGAGCTGAGGCCCTCACCGGCGCGCGCGTTGACCCGACGCCCTCTGCTCGACTAGACTCCCCCTCGATCGCGCTGGCTCGCTGAGAGGAACCGACCCGTGCTCGCCAAGGTGCTGAACGTGCTGTTCGTCTGCGTCGCGCTCCCCGTGCTGCTCGTTGCGCCCGGCATGGCCCTGTGGCGCAGCGTCCTCGCACGCTACGAGCGCGCGCGCCGCTACGCCGCCGACACGCTCGGGCCCTGGACGGCCGCGGCGGCACAGGTCGCCGCCTCGATGCTGCTCACGGGCTGGGTTGGCTTCATCCTCGGCGAGGTCGGCGTCTTCTCACGCTATCTGCTCGTCGCCATCATGGCGGCAATGAGCGCGGCCGGGCTGCTCGCCGCCGGCCGCAAGCCGCGCGTCGAGGCCGGCCGCCGCGCGAAGGTCAAGCCGGCGCCCCGCGCCCCCTCGTGGCGCGAGACCGTACGCCGCGCGTGGGGCGACCGCGGCGTCGCCGCGGGCATCAAGGGCGTCGTCAACGACCTCGTCCTGCGCAACGAGTGGTTCTACGCGCCCGTGCTCCTGGTCGTCGCCGCCTTCCTGTTCATGTCGCCCATGCGCACGCTCTGGCGCGGCCACGAGGCCGGACGCCACCTCGCGTGCGGCATCGCCCTGGCCGAACGCGGCTCCTTCCGGCTCCACGACCCCATCGGCCCAACCCTCCAGCCAAAACACGCGCGCGACGACGGCGCGGACAGCTCCCGCCCCGGGGCCGCCTCCCGCCCCGGGGCCGCCTCCCGCCCCGGGGCCACTTCCCGCCTCGGGGGCGCCTCCCGCCTCGGGGACGCTTACCAGGTCAGCCCGCGCGACAGCGAGACCATCTACCCGGCCTTCCTGCACTTCGGCGCCACGTGGATCGGCATCGGCCATGCTCTCCTCGGCCGGTGGGGCGCCCTGCACGTCACCGCGCTGGCGGCCGTCGTGGGCTTCGCGATGTTCTTCCTCTTCGTGCGCACCGTCTCGAGCGTCAAAGTCGCCCTGCTCGCCACGGTGCTGCTGGTGCTCAACGTCGTGCAGAGCTACTTCGTGCGCACCTCCTCGCCGGCAATCATCGCCCAGTTCCTGGTGTGGACCGCGTTCTGGTTCTTCGTGCTCTTTGTCCGGCTCGAGATCAAGCCCTTCGGCCTGCTCGCCGGCGTCGCGCTCGGGCAGCTCCTCCTGACCGGCCAGCACCTGTACTCGCACGTGCTCGTCGGCTGGGTCGTCTTCGTGTGCAGCACGTACCAGTACTACCACCCCAGGAAGCTCTACCGGTTCATCGTCTTCCCATTCCTGCTCGTCGTGTTTCAGCCCGCGCTGTTCGACACCTTCCTGGGCACCTACTACACGCGCAACCTCGCCCGCGGCCTCACCGAGGCCCTCGCGCCGGGCGCCGCCAGCGACTGGACGGCCAACCTGCCCACGGCCCTCGCCAGGCTCGGCGGCCTCCTTGGCCTCGTGGCCATTGCCGCCGTCATCTACCGGGCCGCCTACCGGCGCAACGAGCGGTTCCGCGACGCCATACGCCGCCTCCTTGCCTGGCGCGGCGGGCTGCTCCTGGGGCTTGCCGGTGCGGCGATGGCCCTCGCCTACCTTGTGGTGTTCGCCGCCCGGCACCCGCCCTACCTGGTCGAGCAGGGCGTCGTCGTGCGTCACGCGAAGTGGTTCTACCAGCTACTCGACGAGGTCGTCTTCGCCTTCTTCCTCCTCGGTGTGGGCCTGTTCGCCTACTTCGCCGTCGTCAGGAAGCGACTGCCGGGCCTCACCTTCCCCGTCACGGTCTTTTTCCTCTTCCTGCTCACCGCCCTGTGGAACCCCCTCACCACCGGCGTCCTCATGCACGGCGCCGCGCGCCTCATCCCCCTCTACCTGCCGTTCGCCTACTTCTTCGTCGCCTACTCGCTCTTCGCGCTGCGCGAAGTCTCCGGCCGGCTCATCCTGGGCGAGGCCGTCAAGGTCCTTGTCGTCATTCTCGCCGTCGTGCTGCCGGCTATTACCGCGCGCCAGCAACACGTGCTCCGGCCATCCCAACGGCGCCAGCCGGGCCGCGACGTGCTGGCCCAGTACGACGCCTTCTTCCGCCGCGAACCGTTCCCGCGCAGCGCCATCGTGCTGTTCCCCCGCCCGCTCGCCCCGAGCCAGGTCCCCCTCGTGATGCAGCTCCTCTACCGGGTGGACTCCGTCGTGCTCGAGGCGGGAACAACCAACGCCGCCGCAGGCGCGCTCGTACAGCGCCTTCTGCCGTCGGGCCGCCCGGTCTTCTACGCCTGCGAGGCCGGGGCGCCGGCCAGCATGCCCCAGGGTTTTCTCCGGGGACCGGAGGTCGAATTCGAGATCAGCACAACCGTTCTGGAGGAAAAGGTGGGCAGCCGGCCACGCGCCATCGTCGAGGCCGCATCACACATCGTCTTCGTCAAACTCGAACCCGTCGAACCCGACGCCCCCGTCGACCCCGACGCGCCCGTCGACCCCGACGCACCCGTCGACCCCGACGCCCCCGTCGACCCCGACGCACCCGCCGGGCGACCCTGACCTCACTCGATCTCGATGCGCCGGATCCCCTCGATCGCCTCCACCTCGTCGAAGAAGTTCCGCACATCAATGTCCCGCTCGAGGCGGGCGACCGCGCGGATCTCGATGCGCCCCTCGTCGAGACGCTCCGACACCGACAGCTTGCGCGCCGGCACCCCGTGGCCGGTGAGCACCTGCGTGATCTGGTGGATCTGGCCCGGGCGACGATCCGACACGATCAGCAGCGAGCGGTACTCCGTCGCCGCGATCAGCCGGCCTTCCAGCGCGCTCAGCACCGTCAACGCAAGCAGGATCAGCCCCAACGCAATCGCCCCCACCGCGAACATCCCCGCACCAAACACCAGCCCGATCGCCGCCGTCGTCCAGATCGCCGCCGCCGTCGTGAGCCCCTTGACCGTCACCCCCAGCCGGAAAATCGCTCCCGCACCGAGAAACCCAATCCCCGTCACCACCTGCGCGGCGATCCGGCCCGGATCGCCGTTCTGGAAGTGCGGAAACGTCTGCGGCACGTAGATGGACAAAACCATCAGGAGCGCCGCTCCGAGCGAAATGATGATGTACGTCCTGAACCCCGCCGGCTTGGCGTGCGCCTCCCGCTCCAGGCCGATCAACGCGCCCGCCGCCACCGCCGCGATGAGCCGCACGACGGCGACCGCGGTCGTGATCTCTGTCGAAGTGAACAGCTCCCTGAGCCAGGCACCCATCGCGCACCCTCCCTTGAATCATCGCACCACCTACTATACCATAACACCGCCCGATGATGGGCGAGCGGCGAGCCCGGCCGCGGCCCGCCAAAACCGCGCAAGCCCGCCGCTCACAGTCCTGTTCCCCGTTGCCGGGCATTGACACTATGGCGCCTTGAAACGTGGGCCCCGGCGACCCGGGGCCGGTGCCCAAACGAGAGGAGGGTGCGATGAACAAGACAGTTGACGTGTTGGGCCTGTGTGCAGTCGCGCTGGCGGTGGTGGCGCTCGCGTCCGCAGCCGCCTACGCCGGCGAACCGGACGCCGACGAAGAGCCGCCCGTGCTGTTCCCGATCCTGCTCGGCGGCAAGTTCGGATACATGAACCAGGCCGGCACCATCGTCGCCAAACCACAGTACGACGACGCCATGGACTTCGCCGGCGGCCTCGGGGCCGTCGAGAAGGACGGCCGCTACGGCTACGTGGACGCCGCAGGCAAAGTCGCCATCAAGCTGCAGTTCGATTACGCCGGCAGCTTCTCCGAAGGTCTCGCCGTCGTCGAGAAGGACGGCCGCCTCGGCTACATTGACCCGACCGGCAAGATCGTCATCGAGCCCAAGTACGACGACGCCTGGGCTTTCTCCGATGGCCTCGCCGCCGTCGAGCTCGACGGCGCCAACGGGTTCATTGACCCCACCGGCAAAATGGTCATCGAGCCGCAATTCTTCGGCGTCGCCAGCTTCTCCGAAGGCCTCGCCTGCTTCATGCGCGACGACAAGGTCGGCTACATTGACCTCACGGGCAAGACGGTCATCAAACCCCGATTCGACGCGACCGAAGACTTCACCGAAGGGCTCTCCGCCGTCATGATCGGCGAGAAATGGGGCTACATTGACCCCACCGGCAAGATCGTCATCAAGCCCAAGTTCGACAACGCCGGCTACTTCTCCGAGGGCCTCGCCGGCGCCAAAGTCGGCGAGAAGTGGGGCTACATTGACCCCACCGGCAAGATGGTCATCGAGCCCAAATTCGAGTACGTCGCCATGTTCAAGGAGGGCCTCGCGCCGGTCAACATCGGCGGCTCCTGGAACGACGAGGGCCGGTTCGTCGGCGGCAAGTGGGGCTACGTCGACACAACCGGCAAGATGGTCATCGAACCGCAGTTCGACGACGTCTGGGTGTTCAGCCACGGCCTCGCCTGCGTCTTCATCGGCAGCAAAATGGGCTACATTGATAAGACCGGCAAATACGTCTGGGAACCCACGGAGTGACCGAGACTGATCTTGGTATCCCTGGTGTATTGAAGGGATCAACGGGGCTGACATGAAGCTGTGTCGCTTCGGCAAGCGCGAGTTCCTTTGTGATCCGGAGGCCACGCGGTGTGCGTACGAGGCCATCAAGAGCGGCGCCTCTGAGGAATGTGGGTGCGATGAGTGCAGGAACTTCGCGACGGCCCGGGGCCACGCGTACTCGAGCGACTTCCTGCTATTGCTGCGTCGGTTGGGCATTGACTTCCGGCGTGAGGCCGAGGTGTACTGGCAAGGACCGGCAGGTGCTGGCCGTCACCTGTACGGGGGATGGTTTCATTTTGTGGGTTCGCTGGAAACGAAAGCTCACACCGGCAACGCTGTCGCAGAAGACTTCGGAAACGTGGATGTTGAACGGCTGGAGAAAGAGTCCTTAGTCTTGTTCGGAGCAGGCGGAAGTCTTGTCCGGGATGCTTTCGCGGGACAGCCTGTTGTTCAGCTTGAGTTCGAAGTCGAGATCCCGTGGGTGATTGAGGCGGCGGAGCCGGAGTGAAGCATGTTCGTCGGCGTAGATGGCTGCAGGCGCGGATGGTTCGCCGTGGCTCTCCCCGAGCTCGGCGACCCGGAGATGGCCCTGTTCCCCGACGCCGCCGCCCTCTGGAACAAGCACCGCGACGCCCACCTCATCCTCATTGACGTCCCCATCGGCCTCCGCGACAAGGGCGAGGCGGAACGCCTCTGCGACACGGAAGCACGCCAACTGCTCGGCGACCGCGCCTCGAGCGTCTTCCCCGCGCCGTGCCGCGAGGCCATCGGCGCCAAGTCGTACAAGGAAGCCTCCCGGATCAACAACGAGCGGACGGGCCGCAAGCTGTCGAAGCAGAGCTGGGGCCTTGTGCCGAAAATCCGCGAGGTGGACACGCTCCTTCTCAGCGACCAGAAAGCCCGGGAGCGCATCAAGGAAATCCACCCCGAGGTTTGCTTCTGGGCCCTCGCCGGCGGCCACCCCATGGACCACCACAAAGGCACCGAGCAGGGCTACCTCGAGCGCGCCCACGTCCTCCAGTCCGTCTTCCCCGGCGCCTACGACACCATCGCCCGGGCCCTCGACCAGTGGACCCGCGGCGACGTCGCCCGCGACGACATCCTCGACGCCCTCGCCGCCGCCGTCACCGCCAGCGCCGGCCTCCACGCCCTCGCCACCATCCCCACCACCCCCGACACCGACTCCAACGACCTCCCCATGCAGATGCTCTACTCCCCCCAATTCCTCGAATACGAATGGACATCATGAACAAGCGAAGGACAGTCGAGGCTTGGGAGGGGAGCTGAAGGATGCAAGAGGTGTCCGTGGAGTTGGTCGGACGGGACCCCATGACCGAGCGGGATCTATTTCTTCTTGAGGTGCCGCATGTGGAGGCTCTCCCCGCGGAGTTCGGACTTCCAAGCCGGCATTTCGTCTGCCTTCTTGCCTGGGACTCCGTAACAACGCCCGTTGACGTGATTCGCAAGGTCGCTGAGACCGTGCTGGGACAGGGGGCCGTGTCCGTTATCGCGTGGGGCCCTGGCTGCGAGCGCGTTCACGACATCTTCGACGGAACCATTGCCTGGCAGGACGTTTCTGCCGGACTCGATGCTGAGGACAAACCTGTCATCATGACGACGTGGCATGCGGACGAACCATTGGAGGCGGCCCTGTACGACTTCCTCTGCCTGCCGAGTGTTGCTGAAGACTTCGAACCAGACTGCCGCGTTCAGCTTGCCATTTCCACCGGGTGTGCTGAATGGACGCGGCAGATTCGAACCGCGCTTAGCGATCCACGAGCCTTCCGCTAGCGGGTCTAGGCGGACGCCACCGCCTGCACGCTCGAGGCGTGGGCGGCGCCATGACCACGTCAGTCCGTCTCCTCTCTCAAGAACCGGCAATTCTGTGCCTTGTGCCTCGCTGGGATATCGATAATAGTGTTCGGCCAAGCAGCAGTACGGTCTTCTCCCATGACCACGAATAATGACGCGCAACTGAGCGATCGGATCGAAGCGCTCAAGCGAAAAGCGAGGGCAAGCGACCGCGACGCGGTGTCCTCCCAGCGACCGGAGATCTTCCGCCGCGTCCTCCGGGAGACCCCTTCGGAACCGCGCGCGATCCGTCTGGCAACGGCCCTCGCCGCGTTTCTGCGCGAGAAAGACCTGCTGCTCCGCGAGGACGACCTCCTCGCGGGAAACGGAGTCCATTACGACTTCTCGCTCCCGGACGACGAGGAACCTCCCACGGTATTTCTGGGAAGAGACTTCATCGTAGGAAGGCGCGTCGAATCATCGCTGCCCGAGGAGGTTCGCAAGGCCTACCGCGTGCGTCTCTTCGGCACGTACATGGGCGGGCACGTCATCGCAGGCTACGATCGCGTCCTCGCGAGCGGCCTGGGCGCCCTGACCGAGGCGGCAAGAAAACGATCCGAGGCAAGCACCGGCGCCGGTCACGATTTCGCTGCGGCCTGCCTGATCGCCTCTGAGGCCGCGACCGATTACGTTCGGCGCTATGCGGCAAAGGCGCAGCAACTCGCCCGGCAAGCGACGAGACCGGAATATGCACAATCGCTCGAACGCATTGCCGATACCTGCCGCTGGGTCGCCGTCAACCCGCCCAGAGGGTTCTTCGACGCCGTGCAACTGCTCTGGCTCACACACGAGATCGTCACGTGTGAGCAGCCCGCGGCTTCCGTCTCGCTCGGCAGACTTGACCAGTACCTCTTTCCCTACTATGCCGCGGACGCCGCCGCAGGAGCTCTCACGCGCGACGAAGCAGCCGAGCTCATCGAGGCGCTCTGGTTGAAGTTCGCCGCCTTGAGAGGAAGCTTTCAAAACGTCGTCCTCGGCGGCGGCGGTCCCGACGGAGGATGCGCCGCGAACGATCTCTCGTACCTGTGCCTGCGCGCCACCCGAAGACTCCAGATGGACCAGCCCCTCGTCTCCGTCCGGTGGTGCCCCGGTATGCCCGATGAGTTCTGGAATGAAGTCCTCAAGACCATCGAGGTCGGCATCGGTTTCCCGGCGCTTTTCAACGACGAGGTCGCCATTCCCGCCAAAGCGAGGCTGGGCATTCCCGTCGAGGACGCCCGCGACTACGCCGTCGTCGGCTGCGTCGAGCTGTCCATCCCGGGTAAGGAGTTCTCACACACCGAGGCGCTCCGGGTGAACTGGGCCAAGGTGCTCGAGCTCATGCTCAACGGCGGCACCTGCACCGTCACCGGCGAGACCATGCAGCTCAAGAAGAAACAAGAGCTCGAGCGCGTGGCCTCGTTTGACCAGTTCTATCAATGGTACCGCGACGAGCTGGCGCACTTCGTTGATCTGGGCATACGCGGGATGAACATCCTGGATCGCGACTTCTCCAAGTACAACCCCTACCCGTTCTTGTCGTCCACCATGACCGCCTGTCTGGAAAGCGGTCGTGACGCAACCGCCGGAGGCGCAGCGTACAACTTCTCCTCCGTGAACGGGTGTGGGATGGCCAACGCCGCCGATTCGTTGGCCGCAATCAAGAAAATGGTTTACGACGACAAGAAAGTGTCCTTAACGCAAATCGCCGAAGCAGTCCGCAGCGACTTCCAGGATGCAGACGGCTTGCGGCGCGCCCTGCTCAGGTGTCCGAAATGCGGCAACGATGACGACGGCCCCGACGGCATCCTCAAGGACTTGGCCGAATCGTTCTGCCGCCGCGTCGACGGCCGCCGGAATCCACGCGGCGGCCGGTTCCAGGCCGGCCTCTACACCGTGGACTGGCATGCCGTCATGGGCAAACGCACCGGCGCGCTCCCCGACGGCCGGCGCCGCGGCCTCGCACTCGCCAACGGCCTCTCGCCCGCCCAGGGCGCCGATGTCCTCGGCCCCACCGCCGTCATCAACTCCATAACGAAACTCGACCACCGTGCGCTCGGCAACGGCATGGTCCTCGACCTCAAGTTCCATCCCGCGTTCTTCGACGACGAGAAGCGGCGGCAGGCGTTCCGGCATCTCATCGAAACCTATTTCCGCCTTGGCGGCCTGGAGGTCCAGTTCAACGTCGTCAGCCGCGACACGCTCCTCGCCGCGCAGGCGCGGCCCGAGACGCATCGTGATTTCATCGTGCGCGTCTCCGGCTTCAGCGCGTACTTCGTTGACCTCGACAAGGTATGCCAGGACGAGATCATTGCCCGGACCGAGCAGGCCCCGAATTGAGCATTGCACGATATGACTGATTCCGGAAACACCGAAGGCATCGTCTTCGACATAAAACGGTTCGCCCTCCACGACGGCCCCGGCATCCGCACCACGGTGTTCCTCAAAGGTTGCCCGCTTCGGTGCTCCTGGTGCCAGAACCCGGAATCCCTCGCGCCCGGGCGGGAGCTGTTCTTTGCCGCCGACCGCTGCCGCGGCTGCCGCGCGTGCGTGGCCGTATGCCCGAACGGCGCCGTCGCCTTCGCAGAAAACGTGCGCCGCCACTCAGCCGAAAAGTGCGCACTCTGTGGACAATGCGCCGAGCAGTGCCCCGCCGATGCCCTGGCCCTCGTCGGAAAAACCATGCGCGTGGGTGAGCTCATGGACGTCATCGAGCGGGACCGGCCCTTCTACGAAGTCTCCGGTGGCGGCCTCACCCTCTCCGGCGGCGAGCCCCTCCTCCAGAAGGCGTTCACGAAGGAACTCCTGAAACGAGCTCACAACCGCGCCCTGCACACCTGCCTGGATACCTCCGCCCACGCACGCTGGGACGACCTCGAGGAGCTTCTTCCTTACACGGACCTCGTCCTTCTCGATCTCAAGCTCATTGACCCCGCCAGGCACGCCGAGCTGACCGGCGCCGACAACGCCCTCATCCGCCAAAACGCCTTCAAGCTGGCAGCGGCCGATGTCGAGGTGATCGTTCGGGTACCGATTGTCCCGGCAATCACCGATCGCAACGCCGACCTGCGGGAAATGGCATCGTTTCTCCACAAGCTCAACGGCGCGATCGCGGTCGAGCTGCTCCCCTACAACCGCCTCGCCGAATCCAAGTACGCGCGTCTCGGCCTCGCCCGCCCCCTTGCGGACTCCCGGAGCCCTGATGCGGGCTACATGAAGAAAATCGAAGACTGCCTCGCCGCTTCAGGCTGTCCGGTCAAGACCGTCTGGGGCATGAATAAATAGGGACAGTCACCTATTTTTCTCCTCTACGGTCACAGTTAATGCGTCCAGCATCCGCAGAAAAACAGGTGACTGTCCCTATGTATTCGCAAACTCCTTCAAGTACCCGTGGATGAACCGGTCGAGCTCCCCGTCCATGACGGCCTGGACGCTCGACGTCTCCACGCCCGTGCGGTGGTCCTTGACCATCGTGTATGGCTGGAAAACGTACGAGCGCATCTGGCTGCCCCACTCGATGCGCTTCTTCTGGCCGTACTCCTTCCTGACCTCCTCCTCGCGCCGGTCGAGCTCCCGCTGGTAGAGCTTCCCGCGCAACAGCTTCATCGCCACCACCTTGTTCTGGAGCTGCGAGCGCTCGTTCTGGCACGCCACCACCACCCCCGTCGGCAGGTGCGTGATCCGCACGGCCGAGTCCGTCGTGTTCACGTGCTGCCCGCCGTGGCCGCTCGCGCGGTAGGTATCAATGCGCAGGTCGCCCTCGTTGATCTCGATCTCGATGTCGTCCGCCACCTCCGGCGCCACGTCCACCGACGCGAACGACGTGTGGCGCCGCTTGTTCGCGTCGAACGGCGAGATCCGCACGAGCCGGTGCACGCCGCGTTCGGCCTTGAGATAGCCGTAGGCGTTCGACCCGCGCACGGCGAACGTCACGTTCTTGATGCCCGCCTCGTCGCCGGCGAGGATGTCCGTGATGTGGCTCGTGCAGCCGTGGTCGTCGGCCCAGCGCTTGTACATCCTGAGCAGCATCTCGGCCCAGTCGCACGCCTCCGTGCCGCCCGCGCCCGCGTTGATGCTCACGATCGCGTTGGCCCCGTCGTTCGGCCCGCCCAGCATGCGTTTGACCTCGAGCTCGCCGAGCACCTTCTCCGCCTCGTCGAGCTCCTTCGAGACTTCTACCTCCGCGCCGGCGGCCTCCGCCGCAGCATCGCCGTCGCCGGCGCCCCGCGCCGCCTCCTCGGCCAACTCGATCAGCACCCCGGCGTCCTCGAGCTTCCGGTCGAGCGCCGCGACCGGCTCGAGCCACGCCTTCAGCGCATTGGCTGCCGCGATCGTCTGCTGCGCCTTCTCCTGGTTATTCCAGAAATCGGGCGCGGCCATGCGCCGCTCGAGCTCGTCGAGCTCTTTCCGCTTCGTGGCCAGGTCAAAGATACCCCCGAAGCTCGTCGCCCCGGGCCTTGAGGTCCTCGTACCGCTCTTTCTCGTCGTTCAGCATGATCTCTCGTCCTCAGTCTCTGCGCTCTCCGCGTCTCTGCGAGAGGAAGAAGAGGGCCTCTCGCAGAGACGCAGAGCACGCAGGGAGTTGAAAACGAAAGCGTCGACAGGCAACGGCCGCGTCACAGCGCGTCGAGGGCGACCTGCACGGCCTCCTTCTGCACCTCGATAAGCTCGCCCACGCCCTTGCGGCCCAGCGCGAGCAACGCCTCGAGCTCCTCGACGCTGAACGGCTCCTCCTCGGCCGTCCCCTGCACCTCGACGAACTTGCCCGACTCGGTCATCACCAGGTTCATGTCCGTGTCGGCCCGGTAGTCCTCGTCGTACGTGAGATCGAGCACCGCCCCGCCGTCCACCAACCCGACGCTCACGGCGGCCACGTACTCGGCCCACGGCCGCCCGTCAATCTTCTTCTCGCGCGCGAGCTTCTCGAGCGCGATGACCAGCGCCACGAACCCGCCCGTGATCGAAGCCGTCCGCGTCCCGCCGTCCGCCTGCAGCACGTCGCAGTCCACCCACAGCGTGCGCTCGCCCAGCCGGTCGAGCCGCACCACCGACCGGAAGCTCCGGCCGATGAGCCGCTGGATCTCCTGCGTCCGGCCGCTCGGCCGGCCGCGCGTGGACTCGCGCTGCATCCGCCCCTGGCCCGACGAGAACGGCAGCATCGAGTACTCGCCCGTGATCCAACCGCGCCACAGCTCCTTCGGCCCGTTCATCATCCAGCGCGGCATCACCTCCTCGATCGAGACCGCGCACACCACCTTCGTCAGCCCGAACTCCACCAGCACCGACGAGTACGGCTGCTCGAGGTAATGCGGCGTGATCGCAATCTCCCGAAGCTCGTCCGTGGCCCGGCCGTCCCTGCGCCGCCCCCGGCCGTCTTTTCGTGTCCCTGTGCTCACACGCTGTTCCTCTCTACTCCGGACCCGGTTGGTATTCGAGCGCACGCTCCACCGCTTCCTCGGGCGACTGTGCCTCGACGTACAGCTCCGCATCCACCGCCCCGGCCTGGTCGAGGTCCCAGCTCCGCAGGTGCACCACCCGCTTGCCGAGATTGAGCGCCAGCGCGATCTCGCTCAACGTCCCGTACGAGCCGCCCAGAGCGATCACCACGTCGGCCGTGCGCACGATCACCATGTTGCGCCCGATGCCGAAACCCGTGGCGATCGGCACCTGCACGTACGGGTTCGCCTCGTACGTGTCGTCGCTCGGCAGCACGCCGACCGTGACCCCGTCGTGCTCGTACGCGCCCTGGCACGCCGCCTCCATCACGCCGCCCAGCCCGCCGCACACCAGGATCGCCTCCCGCTCGGCCAGCAGCCGGCCCACGTCGTAGGCCATTGCCCTCAGGTCCGCGTCCACGCGCGAGCCCCCGATCACGCCCACGATCGGATACCGCCCCGCGCCTACGCGTTCATCGCCCTGTTCCCGGATCATGGCAATTCCTTGCAGGCGGCCCTAGCGCGTGCCGCCCCACTTCTCCCAGTGCACGATGTCATTCATCGCCAGCCGGCTCTTCGGCCGGCCGGTCTCACCGTACTTCGGGTAGCCCAGCGCGAGCAGCTCGACGACCCGAATCTCGTCGGGAATGCCGAGAACGGCCTTCGCCTGGTCCTCGTAGAACGCGCCGACCCAGCACGTGCCCAGCCCCTCCTCGGTCGCCTTGAGCGTCATGTGGTCAATGCTGATCGCCACGTCAATCGGGTACGCAAGCTGCCCGCAGCTCATCACGTGATTGTCCGTCTCGGCGCAGCACGCGATCACCACCGGCGCCTCGCCCACGAACGACTGGTTCTTCGCCGCCGCCATGAGCTGTGTGCGCGTCGCCGCGTCCCGCACCACGACGAAGCGCCACTCCTGCAGGTTCTTCGCCGACGGCGCCAGCCGCCCCGCCTCGAGCACCGCCGCCAGCTTTGCCTCCTCGACCGGCCTGTCCTCGTAGCTGCGCACGCTCCGCCGCGTGCGAATCGCTTCCATCACGTCCATGGGTCAAACGTCTCCTTCACCGTGCGCCTGGAGCGCTTACTCTAGCTTGCGGGGCCTGGGGGTGCAAGTAAGATGACGGGCGAGTGTTCTCGTGACGGGTTCAGTGTGGTTGGCTCGGATCCGCTGGCTTGTCACGACCGGCCTCTGAGTCAGGGTCTTCGGCCGGGGTGGCGGCTCCTTCGTGCTCTGCAAGGTGCCCATCCAATCTCGTTCTCAAGGCTACCACCTGTGACTCAAGTTCCGCTACGCGTCGACTCAAGCGAGAGCACCACCCCCATGTGATCCAGCCCATTGTTCGACTCCTTGAACGTCTGTGTGGAGCTGTCGAAGCCGTGAATCCTTGGCCACTAAAGATTATGCCGCCTTCATGACCGAGTCAATCAAACCGCCCAAGGGACATGACTCAGACGTGCTCTGCATGGCATAATGCTCGACTCGGTCACCCGAACAGTGAGGAGGACGTCATGCCCGAGCGTCACGCAAAAGACCTCAACGGCGTCTGGCAGATCGCCTTCGACCCCGACAACACCGGCAAGCAGGAACGCTGGTTCGAGACCTTCCCCACCGTGGTCGAGGAGACCGCCGTCCCGTCGGTCTGGAACGAGATCCGCCCCGGCTACGTCGGCGTCGCCTGGTACCGCCGCCGGTTCGACGCCGACGAGGCCTGGCGCGACCGCGTCGTGCGGATCAAGTTCGGCGCCGCGTCCCACTACGCCGAAGCCTGGCTCAACGGCGAGCCCATCGGCAGCCATGAGGGCGGCTACACCCCGTTCGCGCTCGACGCGAGCGCCGCCCTCCTCCCCGGCAAGGAGAACACCCTCATCGTGCGCGTCCTCCAGCCGCCGCTCACCGACGACGCCAACTTCCTCGAAGTCTGGCAGGCCGTCGCCGACGAGGGCATAGACGGCTTCCGGCTCGAAGAGGTCGCCAACGCCAAGCAGTTCTACTACGGCAACTTCGGCGGCCTCTGGCAGGACGTCGCCCTCATCGTCACCGACCCCGTCTGGATCGCCGACTGCTTCATCAAGCCCAACATCCACGACGGCTCCATCACCGCCGAGCTCACCCTCCGGAACGAGACGGACGAACCGCGCGAAACCTCGCTTGCCCTCAAGGTCGAAGAGCTCGTGGACGAGGAAACCTCGCTCGAAGACGAGCTCAAACCCGAAGACACCGAACCGCCCGACGTGCTCGCCGAGGCCGAGCACACCGTCGAGCTCCCGCCTGGCGAGAGCACACATACCTTCACCCTCACGCTCGAGGACTTCCTGTTCTGGTCGCCCGAGGCCCCCTTCCTCTACACGCTGACCGTGAACCTCTCCGACGGCGACTCCCTCAGAGAAACCTTCGGCCTGCGCGAATTCACCGTCGAGAACAACCGGTTCCACCTCAACGGCGACCCCATCGTTCTCAAGGCGGCGCTTTTCCAGCCCAGCTACCCGATCACGCTTGCCTACCCGTTCGACCGCGAGTTCGCCGAGCGCGAGGTCCGCCTCGCCAAGGAAGCCGGCTTCAACTGCCTGCGCATGCACATCAAGCCGCCCCCGCCCGTCACACTCGAGTTCTGCGACAAGCTCGGCATGCTCGTCCAGGAAGAGCCCCCCATCGGCTGGATGAAGTCTTCCGGGCACATGCGCGAACGCTGCCTGCGCGAAGTGCGCGAGATGGTCCGGCGCGACCGCAACCACCCAAGCGTCGTGCTCTGGAGCATGCTCAACGAGACCGGCAACTGGTTCGGCACCAAGGACGGCGCCCAGACCATCAAGGCCGAGCTCTGCCTCGAGGCCCGGCGCCACGACCCCACTCGTCTCGTCACCGACGACAGCGGCGGCGTCGAGTGGTCCAAGGACACCGCCAAGTACCTGCCGCCCGGCTCGACCGACTTCGTCGCCTACTACGACTACCACCCCTACAAGCCCGGACCCGTCAACGACGAGATCTTCGCCTACTTCCGCACCACGGGCCAGGACGACCGCCTGAACTACCTCAGCGAGTTCGGCTTCGGCGGCCTCGGCGACCTGCCCGGCGTCCTGGCCGAGTACGCCAAGCACGGCGACGTCGAGGTCGAGGACATGGCCGAGCTCGCCGCCCGGGTCAAGGTCCTCGACGAGGGACTCGACAAGCACGGCGTGTACGACGTCTACCCGAGCCTCTCCGCCTTCTGCGAGGCGGCCCAGGCCGTGCAGGCCCTGGCCAACCGCCGCCAGGTCGAGGCCATGCGCATCAACCCGAAGATCGCCGGCTACTGCTTCACCCAGTTCCAGGACGCCGGCATGGAGTTCGGCGCCGGCATGGTGGACGCCTTCCGCCGCCCCAAACCCGTCGCCGCGGCACTCGCGGCCGCCAACAGCCCGCTGCTCCTCGCCTCATGGTCCCCGCGCCGCAACGTGACGGTCGGCGAGACCGTCTCCGTCGACCGCGCCGTCGTCAACGAGGTCGGTTACGAGGGCGAAGTGACCCTCGAGTGGGCCCTGCTCGACGAGGACGGCGACGAGCTCTCCAAGGAACGCGCCGCCGCCACGATCGGCCACGGCATCAACCCGCTCGGCTCGGCCGAGCAGACGCTCGACGTGCCGCCCGGCCGCTACTCGATCGAGACCCGCCTGATCCACATGGGCAACCTCGTGGCGAGATCGAGAGCCTGGTTCAGCGTGTTCGCACCCGTCTCCTTCGACGGCTGCCGCCCGATGCACGTCGTCAACCCCCCGGACGCGCTGGCGAAGGCCCTCGACGCCATCGCCGCGCCGTGGTCACCGTGGGTTCCCGACGAGCCTGCGGCCCTGGTCCTCGTCCCGCCCCTCGGCGAGTCCTTCTCCAACGACTACCCGAACGACGTCCTCGAAGCCGTCCTCGCTCAAACCGCCTCCGGCGCCGAGGCCGTCTTCTTCGAACTCCCCAAGCTCGCCGATGACGAGCCCGACGTCGCCCTCGGCCAGCACACCTTCCGCGTCATGTGGAGCTACGGCCTGTTCCTCGGCGGCTTCCACTGGCTGCGCGACGACCCGCTCTTCGACGGCCTCCCCGCCGGCGGCCTGATGAACGACTTCTACCGCGACATCTACCCCCGCAACTCCATCGTCGCCCTCAACCTCGACCTCGACCAGCGGCCGCTCGCGGGCACGGTCATGACCTTCGGCACCAAGTTCGGCGCCGACCTCGTGCGCCTCCCCCACGGCGCCGGCACGCTGACCCTGTGCCAGTTGCGCCTCCTCGGCAACCTCACCACCGACGCCGCCGCCACCCTCCTGCTCAGAAACATATGCAAGTAGCCACGGATTTCACAGACCGACACTGATCGGGATTCTCTCTCTGTGCTCTCTGTGGACTCTGTGGCGTCCTCCTCATTCCCCTCCTTGACAAACCTGGGAACAGAGGCGAGACAAACAGCGTCAGAACTGATACAATACGCAGATGCGGCACCGGCTGAACGAGGATTCTTTCAAGCACCGCCTCGTGCCCCGCTTCGCGGCGAAGCCGCCTGTCCGCGAAAACCTGTGTAAACCTGTGGTTCGATAAAACGACCTCATGGAATTCGCCCGTCCATACGCGCTGCTGCTGCTGCTCGCGGTCCCGGTCGCCTACTACGCCTACCGGCGCAGCCTCGTGGACCTCTCCCGGTTCCAGCGCCGGGTGGGCCTGCTTGTGCGCAGCATCATCCTGGTGCTGTTGGCCCTCGCGCTTGCCGGCGTGCGGCTCGTCTCCTACTCCAAACGCCTAGCCGTCATCTTCCTGCTCGACGGCTCGCAGAGCATCTCCGAGGAGTCGTTCCGCCAGGGCGAACGCTTCATCCGCGAGGCCGCCCGCTCCCGCCACGCCGGCCAGAGCATGAGCGTCCTCGCGTTCGCCGAGACGGTCGAGCCCCAGGCCGTCGGCGTCACCTCGCTCCCCGACGGGCCGTTCCTGCTTCCGAAGGAACGCGGCGAAACCAACCTCTCGAAAGCCATCGAGGTCGCCTGGGGCATGGTCCCCAGTGACGCCGTCGGCCGCATCGTCGTCCTCACCGACGGCCGCGAGACCCTCGGCGACGCGCTGCCCGTCGCCGACAAAGGCGTCGCCCACGGCATCGAGATCAGCGCCCGGGCCCTTGCGCCTTCGACCGCGCCCGAGCTGCTCGTCGGCAGCGTCACCACGCCCACCCAGGTCAAGCAGGGCGAGCCGTTCAAGGTCGTCGGCACCATCCACGCCAACTACGCCTGCCGCGCAACGGTCAAACTTTTCAAGGGCCCCTGGCTCGTGGGCCAGACCGACGACGTCGCCATCGAGCCCGGCGAGAACCGCGTCGAGTTCGACCAGACCGTGGACACCGGCGGCACCGTGACCTTCCGCATCGCCGTCGAGCACGAGGCCGACACCCTCGTGGACAACAACGCCGCCCTCAGCCTCACCGTCGCCACCGGCAAGCCCAAGGTCCTGCTCGTCGACGACCACGAAGAGGAGGCCCGCTACCTGAGCCGCGCCCTTACCGAGGAGGACATCGACGTCCACGTCCGCGGCGGCGCCGGCGTACCCAAGCGCCTCGAAGAGCTCCAGGCCTACGACATGCTCATGCTCAGCGACGTGCCCGCCACACGCCTCACGAGCGAGCAGATGGAGAACGTCCGCACCTACGTGCGCGACCTCGGCGGCGGCCTCATCATGCTCGGCAGCGAGAACAGCTTCGGCCTCGGCGGCTACTACAAGACGCCCATCGAGGAAATCCTCCCCGTCATGACCGACATCGAGAAGCGCAAGGAGAGCCCCTCGCTCGCCATGTGCCTCGTCATAGACAAGTCCGGCTCCATGGGCGGCATCAAAATCGAGCTCGCCAAGGAGGCCGCCAAGGCCACCGTCGAGCTGCTCACCGCCCGCGACCAGCTCGGCGTCATCGCCTTCGATGGCTCCCCCTTCTGGGTCAGCGAAATGCACTCCGCCGGCGACAAGGTCTTCATCCTCGACCGCATCGCCTCGCTCAGCTCCGGCGGCGGCACGAACATGTACCCCCCGCTACAGGAGGCGTTCGCCGCCCTCTCGGCCGCCCGCGCCAAACTCAAGCACGTCATCGTCCTCACCGACGGCCACTCCCAGCCGGGCGACTTCTACCAGATCGTCGCCGCCATGCACCAGGAACGCATCACCTGCTCGACCGTCGGCATCGGCAACGGCGCCGACGCCGACCTCCTCGAGAAAATGGCCGAATGGGGCGGCGGCCGGTTCTACCTGACCGAGGACCCCTCCTCCATCCCTCAGATCTTCACCAAGGAAACCGTGACGGTCTCCAAGTCGGCGCTCAAAGAAGAACCGTTCGTGCCCGAGATCAGCCGCCCAAGCGAGATGCTCAAGGGCATCTCCTTCGACGAGGCCCCGTTCCTGCTCGGCTACGTCATCACCCGGCCCAAGGACACCTCGGAAATCTTCCTCACCAGCGACGTGGGCGACCCCGTGCTCGCAAGCTGGCGCTACGGGCTCGGCACCTCGCTCGCCTTCACCTCCGACGCCAAGAACCGCTGGGCCGTGGACTGGGTGAGCTGGCCCGAGTTCGGCAAGTTCTGGGCCCAGGTCGTCCGCACCGGCATGCGCCGAAGCTACGCCAACGACTTCGTCGCCCGCGTGGACGTCTCACGCAACACCGCCCGGCTCCTCATCGACGCCGTGGACGGCGGCCAATTCGTCAACGGCCTCGACACCGACGTCGTCCTCATCGGCCCGGGCCCGACCGACCGCGCCGAGCTCGACGCGCGCCAGACCGCCCCCGGCCGCTACGAAGCCACCTTCGACCTCGCCGACCGCGGCGCCTACATCGCCCAGATCACCCAGAGCCGCGACGGCACCGTCGTCAACCGCCAGAGCGTCGGCACGGTCAAGAGCTACTCGGCCGAGTACCACCTCCACGACACGCCCGACGAGCCCTTCCTCCGCCTGCTCGCCGCCGCCGGCGGCGGCGCGTTCGACCCGGCCCCCGGCGCCATCTTCTCCGCACCCGAGCGCGCCGTGAAAGTCTACCGTGCGCTGTGGCCCAGCCTGCTGCTGATCGCCCTCGTCCTCTTCCTACTCGACCTGCTCCTCCGCCGCATAGACCTCCAGAACTTCCGCGCCTTCCGCAATAAAAAATAGGGACAGGCACCTATTTTTCTCATAGATGCTGGACACATCTAGTGCACCGCGGCGCAGAAAAATAGGTGCCTGTCCCTATTTTTTCAGAACGGCCCGCCTGGACGTGGCCTGTGCCCCCTTTGCGGTGAGACCCATTGCGCATTCGGATGCAGGGCGGATCGCCTCAACCCTGAGTTTGCTGAAAGCCGACCGCCGGCCCGCAATATCGAAAGGCTTCAATCACTCTCTCCTCAGAAAACAGGAGAATGAGGATAGTCGCTTATTTCCCCTAAGGTAGAGACACGAATTCACGGCTCCGTGTCGATTTTCACCGATGAAACCACACGATGCCCTCGAACCCCTATTCTTTGTGCAAACTTGAACTCTACGGATTGCACCGGAATCCTGAGCTCATCCGCTGCTGGTTCATAGTCGCACTCATCAAGCGTAACGCAACGCACCATGTCGAAAGGCTCTTTGTCTGTTGCGAAATCGATGAACACCTTGTGCTGACCACGAGATGGAGCACCAACGCCTACTTCTATGAAGCTCACGTCGACATAGCTTGGGACGACGAACCCATACCCGGGCATATTGAGACCTTCCGGCTCCGCATAGCAGTCAGAGTGCTGAATCGTTCTGGTAACGATGCTTCTGTACAGAGCTTCGCTGATTTCGTCCCAGTCGTCATAGGCTTTCCCTTCCCGCCATGGGATGTGAGCCCTTTCCATGCACGGTATAAGAGCGCGCAAGGAATCACGAAACATCAACAGCAACTCGTGGATTGTCGGCGTCCAAGTATTAGGAGCCATCACCAACCTCCATGGGCCTTTTCGAAGCTTGGAACAAGCGCATGACCGTTACTATGCAACATGAGGACAAGCACCAATCTCCCAGGTAGCCCTGCCACCGGCGGGGCCTCAGAAATGGTCGGGCAGCACTCCTGGTGTCCGCAGGCGTCTCGTTCCTCGCGCCAGCGAACTTTGCCTGGGCCGGTTCCGGCCCTACGGCGTCACCCGCCCCATCAGCCGCGGAAACGGAATCGTCTCCCGCACGTGCGGCAGCGCGCACAGCCACGCCACCGTCCGCTCGATCCCCAGCCCGAACCCCGCGTGCGGCACCGTCCCGTACCGCCTCAGGTCGAGGTACCACCCAAAAGACTCTTCCGGCAAGCCGTGCTCCGCAATCCGCGCCCGCAGCACGTCGAGATCGTCCTCGCGCTGCCCCCCGCCGATGATCTCCCCGTACCCCTCCGGCGCCAGCATGTCCACGCACAGCGCCAGCCGCTCGTCCGCCGGGTCGCGCTTCATATAAAAGGCCTTCACCTCGTGCGGGTACCGGTGCACCAGCACCGGCGTCTCGAACTGCCCGCTCAGCACCGTCTCGTCGTCCCCGCCGAAATCGCCGCCCCACTCGAACGCCACGCCCGCCGTCCCAAGCGCCTCGACCGCCTCGTCGTAGCTCATCCGCGGGTACGGCTTCTTCACCTTGCGCAGCGTGTCGAGGTCGCGCTCCAGGAACGTCAGCTCCCGCTCGCACCGCTCCAAGACACGCTGCACGATGAAGTCCACGAAGTCCTCCGCGAGGTCCATATCCTCGTCGAGCTCCATGAACGCCACCTCCGGCTCGATCATCCAGAACTCCGTCAGGTGCCGCCGTGTCTTCGACTTCTCCGCCCGGAACGTCGGCCCGAAGCAGTACACCTTCCCGAACGCCATCGCGCCCGCCTCCATGTAGAGCTGGCCCGACTGCGTCAGGTACGCCTTCTCCCCGAAATACTCCGTTTCAAATAACGTCGTCGTCCCCTCGCACGCCGCCGGCGTGAAAATCGGCGCGTCGAGCAGTGTGAACCCCCGCCCATCGAAAAAGTCCCGCGCCGCCCGGATGATCGCCGCCCGCACCCGCAGGATCGCGTGCTGCCTCGACGACCGCAGCCACAGGTGCCGGTGGTCCATCAAGAACGCCGTCCCGTGCTCCTTCGGCGTGATCGGGTAGTCGCGCGCAAGCTGCAGGATCCGCATGTCCTTGACCGTTAGCTCGTAGCCGATCGGCGAGCGCGCGTCCTCCTTGACCGTCCCCGTCACCGCCACCGCCGACTCCTGCGTCACCTCGTCGCAGCGCGCAAACACCTGCTCGCCCACGTCGGGCCGGTACGCCACGCACTGGATCGTCTCCGTCCCGTCGCGCACCAGCAGGAAGTACAGCTTCCCCTTGTGCCGCTTGTTGTACAGCCAGCCCTTGAGCGTGACCTCCTCGCCCACGTGCTCGCCGATCGCTTCGATGAACACCCTCGACATAGCGCCTCCTCGATGCCCCTCTCAATTGCCCTGCGCGCACTCAATCGCGAATCTATCGGCTTGCGCCCTCGCCCCGCAACCCCTTTGTCCACCCGCACACGACGCGCCGCACCACCCGCGCCTTGACACCTCGTCCTGGATACCTCATTTTGTCCATCTGGCGAGAGACAAGACCATGCACCGCAAAGTCCTCGACACAATCCGGCGGCACAAGCTGCTCACGGACGGCGACCGCGTCCTCGTCGCGGTCTCCGGCGGGCCGGACTCCGTCGCCCTGCTCGCCGCGCTCCACAAGCTGCGCCGGCGCCTCGGCATCGAGCTCGCCGTCGCCCACCTCAACCACGGCCTGCGCGGCGACGACGCCGACCGGGACGAGGCCTTCGCTCGCGACCTGGCCGAACGCCACGGGCTCCCCTTCCGCGCCGGCAAGACCGACGTCGCCGCACGCAAACGAACCGGCGGCGGCTCCCTCGAGGAAGTCGCCCGCGCCGCCCGCTACACTTTCTTGCGCGAGGCCGCCGGGGACCTCGACGCCAACGTCATCGCCGTCGGCCACACCGCCGACGACAACGCCGAGACCCTGCTCATGAACCTCTTGCGCGGCGCCGGGCTGCACGGCCTCGCCGCCATCCCCATCTCGCGACCCGAGGGCGAACTCCGCCTCGTGCGCCCCCTGCTCGAGGTCACCCGCGCCGAGGTGCTCGACTTCCTCCATCGCCACGGCCTCGACTTCCGCACCGACCGGACCAACGCCGACACCGACCACACGCGCAACCGCATCCGCGCCGAGCTCCTCCCCCAGCTCGCCCGCGACTACAACCCCGCCGCCACCAGCCTCCTCGCCGCCACCGCCGAACAACTCCGCGACGCCGCCGAGCTCATCAGCACCCAGGCCGAGCGCGCCGCCGAGCGCTTCGTCGAGCCCGACGACGACGGCTTCGCACTGCCCCTGCGCGCCCTGCGCCAGATGCCGCGCGCCGTCCGCACCGAGCTCCTGCGCAACCTCATCGCCGGCCGCTTCGGCCGCACGCTGACCGCCCGGCAGGTCCGCTCCCTCGAGCGCTTCCTCCTCGACCCCGAGCGCCCGCACCCGCCCCTCGCCCGCGGCCTCGTGTGCGAGATCGTCTTCGACCGCTTCATCGTCAGGCGCAGCCGCCCCGAGCCGCAGCACCCGCCGGTCGAGATCGCCGTCCCCGGCGTCACCGTCCACCCGACCCTCAACGTCGAGGCCGCCGCCCGCATCTCACCGCGCCCGCCCGACTGGAAGCCCCGCAACGGCGCCAACGTCCCACTCGCCGAGCTCTGGCGCCGCGTCGAGGCCGGCCAAAACCTCGACCTCACCCAGGACTTCGACGCCGACGCTCTGCTCTCCCCCGGCGCACCCACCACAGAGCCCCTCGTGCTCAGGACCCGCCGGCCCGGCGACCGCATGCAACCGATCGGCTTCGACGGCGTCAAAAAAGTACAAAACATCCTCGTGGACGAAAAGCTACCGGCCGCGGTCAGGGCCAAACTCCCTTTACTCTGCCGTGGCGACGCGGTAGTATGGGTCCCCGGATACCGGATCGCGGACCCGTATAAGGTCACCGACGAAACACGGCGCCTGCTCGTGGTGCGGCTCATGTCGGAGCACCGGCCCGGTCAGCACCACGACGGCGCCCAAGCCGACTCGCGGCGAGAGTGAGCCCATGAACGGTCCCCAACAGCCTCGCCCCCCACGACCCCGGGCCACCGGCGGCCGCTGGTCGCTCGTCTGGCTGCTGCTCATCATGATCCTCAGCGTCATCGCCGCCATGTACGGCGCCGACCGCAAGAAGCGCGTCAAGCCGAGCCCCAGCCCGAGCGAGATCCGCGAGGACGCCACCCGCGGCTTCATCGACACGAGCAAGCCGCTGAAAAAGAAAGACATCAAGCTCAGCGGCTACTACAAGCCCTGGTCGGACATCGAGCAACTCATCGCCAAAAGAGAACCGCCCATTATCAAGGCCAGGGACGCCTACAAGACCGCCGCCGACGCCCTGCTGGCCGCCGAAGACCAACGCGCAAAGGCGGAAGCCACGCTCCGCCAGGTGCAGGCCGACATCAAACAGGCGGAGCTCGACATCGCCGCCGTCCGCGCCCAACTCGACATGACCGGGCCCACCGCCCCGCCGCCGGACGCACGAAGCCAGCTCGAAGACAAACTCGCCCAGCTCGATGCCAATCTCGACGACCTCAAGCAGGCCGCGCTGCAGGCGTCCGCAAAGGTCAGCGAGTGCCGCATCGAGGAACAGCTCAAGGCCGAAGCCGCCGACCGGCTCAAGGAGAAGTTCGACGCCGCCAAGGCGCGCGACGGCTGGGGCGAGCCCCTCACCGACGAGGAACGCCGCCGGCTCGAGGAGGAGAAGGCCGGCCGCTTCTTCGTCGCCAACATCGAGCCCGACGACGAGGAACTCGTCAGCTTCATCAACAAGACCCTCGGACCGCACTACAGTCGGGGCAACGACCTCCTGGGCCAGATCCTCATCGGCCTCCTGCCCGTGCTGCTCATCGTCTTCATCCTCTACTTCCTCATCTCACGCCAGATGCGCTCGGCCTCCGGCGGCGCCATGAGCTTCGCCAAGAGCCGCGCCAAGGCCCTCGTCAAAGACACCCACAAGGTCACCTTCAAAGACGTCGCCGGCGTCGAGGAAGCCAAAGAAGAGCTCGTCGAGATCATCGAGTTCCTCAAAGACCCAAAAAGGTTCACCCGCCTCGGCGGCCGCATCCCCAAAGGCGTCCTGCTCGTCGGCCCCCCGGGCACCGGCAAGACCCTGCTCGCCAAGTCCGTCGCCGGCGAGGCCGACGTGCCCTTCTTCACCATCAGCGGCTCCGACTTCGTCGAGATGTTCGTCGGCGTCGGCGCCGCCCGCGTGCGCGACATGTTCGAGCAGGGCAAGAAAAACGCCCCCTGCATCATCTTCATGGACGAGATCGACGCCGTCGGTCGCCACCGAGGCGCCGGCATCGGCGGCGGCCACGACGAGCGCGAGCAGACCCTCAACCAGCTCCTCGTCGAAATGGACGGCTTCGACACCAAGGAAGGCGTCATCCTCATGGCCGCCACCAACCGGCCCGACGTGCTCGACCCCGCCCTCTTGCGCTCCGGCCGCTTCGACCGCCAGATCATCATCGACATGCCCGACCTCGACGGCCGCGAGGGCATCCTCAAGGTCCACGCCCGCGGCATCAAGCTCGACGACGACGTCGAGCTCCGCCGCATCGCCCGAGGCACCCCCGGCTTCTCCGGCGCCGACCTCGCCAACCTCGTCAACGAGGCCGCGCTCCTCGCCGCGCGCCAGAGCAAGACCGCCGTCGAGATGCCCGACCTCGAGGAAGCCCGCGACAAGGTCGCCTTCGGCCGCGAACGCCGCAGCCGCACCCTGAGCCCCGAGGAACGCAAGACCACCGCCTACCACGAGGCCGGCCACGCCGTCGTCCTCGACCGCATCGAGGAATGCGAGCCCCTG
>Ga0180431_10001871_pt1 | contig 28633 bp, 19 predicted proteins | sample SS_ome_11_FD_132459 | JGI IMG/M metagenome (GOLD analysis project Ga0180431, IMG submission 132459) | Hypersaline lake sediment archaeal communities from the Salton Sea, California, USA - SS_1_MS_1 metaG | ecosystem: Environmental > Aquatic > Non-marine Saline and Alkaline > Hypersaline >... | reverse complement strand
TCTGGAGCCGGATCCGGTCTCGGGCCTCTGTCTCCTGGGCTACCTCTCCTTCCACTACACGGGGGAGGATCCTCTCTACATCGAATACGGGCAGAGCACCTTCAGCCACCCGCTGTATCCCGCGAACTTCTTCCTGGACTGCACACCCGACTACGAAGAGGACTACGTGTCCTACGAGACCGGGGGCGTGATCAAGGGCGAGACGCTCGACCTGCCGCTCTGCGGCGGCGGGGAGGACATGGGCGGTAGGGAGGACGGCGGGGGACTCGTGTGGTCGATGTGCCTGGACCGGGTGGATTTGAAGACACTGGAATCGGAGTACTTGGACGAAGACTGGCATCTGCTTCCAGGCCGGCGATTCCCTTTGCCTCAGGCCGAGGTTCTCGCGAACACGTTTGCGGATGAGGCACGGGACGGCGTTCGGCAACCGGAGTTTCCTCTGCTCTACCTCCGTCTGGTCGTCAAGGGAGAGCCTACGTGGAACTCCGGAGCCGGGTCCGACGTGAGAATCACGGATAACGAGTGGTACGTGGGCTTCTTGCCGGTTGCTTCCGATGGTACGTTCCCGGCGGAGGGTATCGACTGGTGGTCGTGGGAAAGCGGCCGGCCGGTGGAGCCCGACAAGTGGATTCGCTCGGCTTTTCAGTGGCGTGACGCCGCGTCGGATGTCGCGGTCACCTTCTCGGACGGCCGGTTGGAATACTCGAGCCCGCGTGAGTCCGAATCAAACCTGGACATGCCTTTCCCCAAAGGCTACGTGGCCTCATTCGATCGCGCTTCTCACAGACTTGCCGTCGTGGGCTTCGATGAGACATCCGCCGAGTGGCATCTCACCGTGGTCGATGAGCGAGGGGACATCGTCTTCGAGGATCCCTGGGATATCGCACCCGATTCTCACCTCGAGGCCTTCGCGGACAGCAGCTCACTCATGTATGCGGTTTGGGAAGATGACGCCGCTGCCGACGCCCGGCCGCATGTTCATCCGCTTCGCAGCGGTCGACAGCGTAGTCCAATGGAGCCGTATCACAGTCACAAGATCGGAGCCTATCGAGTGTCGCTCCGGACCGGACGGGTTGCCAAGCTCCCCCAGCTCTCCAATCCTCCGCCACCTCCCGGGGTGCCGTTTCCGGGACCGAGCCAGAGCTACTCAGCAGACGGCCGCTACACCGCGCGATCCGGGAGCACGTGGCATTCGATCGCCTACTACGACATCTCCGATCCAGGTGCGCCTGCACTGCTCTGGGAGAAGTGCGAAGATCGCGCGCTCCAGTACACGGTTGTGTCTGCAGGAGGTGAGTACATCGCGGAGATACTCTGGGGAGAGCATTTACCTGAAGGGGAAGACGGTCCGGTTGTCAGTGATTTCGAGACGACCGTACTCAGGATCAGGGACAAGACCGAGAGGGAGCTGGGCAGCCAAACACATAGGTTGGACGACGCGCCGTACGGGCGAGCTATGACCTTCCTCGGACCTTACCTCATTGTTGGATATCATGGCCGGGGTCTGAACACGCGCTGCATATACATCCATGACATGCGGGTTCCGTGGAACTCCGATGAGGGGGGATGAGACTTGAAGAGCAGGACAGTAACCTGGCTGATGGGACTCGCGGTTGCCTTCATGGTTGTTCTGATTCCAGCAGGCTCTCCACCTTTGGCGCAATCTCAGTTCTTCGGAGGCGATCCGCTTCAGGATGCCTCATCAGCCGTGCTCGCCGCCACATTCATGCAGCACGCGGAACATTCCGGAGCTTCGTACGATACACTCCACAGTGGCATAGACGTCTGGGGCTATCAGCTGCCGGAGAACCAGCTCTATTCGGCCAATCAGGGCCGGGCCCAGATCATCGGGCTGGGAAGTGAGTACATCCTTCTAGTAAGATGTGACATCAGTTCCACGGAGATCGTTCAGTACGCGCACGTCACGCCGAAGTCGGGATACACGGGTGGCGAGATGCTCAACACAAACACGGCAATCGCGACTCTGCCAACCGGTGAGCACACTCACATTCAACTGTATAAGAGCTTCGCGTGGGACAAGGTGTGGGACCTCACGCCGTATCAACCGCCGTACTACGACATCTGGCTGGTGAAACCCAACATCGATCTGACGGAGCTCAAGTGCAATCTCGTACATCCGGCCACGAATGCTTTCGAGGAGGCGGAGACACAGAACTCGATGTGGCTCAACGATACCGTCCCCCCGACAATCTCCGAATGCCGCGTCGAGCGCGTGTCGGGCTGGGGAACCAACGGTGCATACGTCGTGATCATACGTGCTCATGACATGAACGACAACCTGGTGGGCTCCAGCGACTCCAATTGCAAACCGGGGATCTACAAGATCGAGTGGAGCGTCGACGGAACGGTGCAGACGCCCGTGATCTTCGAGGAATGGCCGGCGGCCACAGTCCCATGCGTTGCCTCGGCGGGAGACTTCTACGTCAACGGGGACCTGCCGCCTTCGGGGTGCAACGAGGAGGATTCGCTGAACTACTACCTGGTTTGGGAGCACTTCGACTGCGCGGATCATGATTTCAGAGTCAAAGTGTATGATGTTGCAGGGAACATGACTCCCAAGCTCGTCAAGTACAAGGCAGCCATTGATCCCCCGCTTACGCGTCCTTTCTCTCTCGCAATGAACGGCAGAAATGTGTGTCTGAGGTGGAGCGTTCTTGACGACAATTGGTTTGCTGGTTTTGACGTAGCGCGGAGCTTCCTAGAGGAAGAGGTTGGCACCCGTGCAAACGCCACGCGGATTCCCGCCCGCGACAGTCAGGGCTTCCCGATTCTCGATCACGAGTTCTGGGATCTCATGCCCACAGACCCCCGATGGGAAGCGATCTTCTACACACTCCAGGCTGTCACCGAGGACGGCAGGATCATGGACCTGGCCCGGGCTACTATCCGAAACCCTCTGTGGGCTACGGACAGAATCATGGTGTCTCCGAATCCTTTCGAGGGCTATATCAGTATCGAGTTTATGAACCCTCGGGAGGCCGACAGGTGGATTCGAGTCTACGATGCCAGAGGGCGACTTGTGAACGAAATCGAGAATGCAAATCTACCAAGAGGCTGGACCGCGTGCGAATGGAATGGCCGGGATCATCAGGGGAACGAGGTGTCTCCGGGCGTGTATTTCGTCGTCGTAAGCGGTCAGAATCGCAACTTGGTGGCCAAGGTCACACTCGTGCGATAGGAGTTCACTTGTGAGTCGATGGGTCCGATCGCTGCTTGTCCCGGCCATGCTGCTGCTGACACCTTTCCTTCCAGCCGACGCTGGCGCCTTCGATCCGCTCGATACGAGTAACTGTTATGATTTCATCGTTCTCGCACACGACAGCCTCTTCTCCGTGGCCGGTCGGCTCCAAGATGATCCGAGCTTGAGAACCTGTCTGGTTAAGAGCTCAGAGGTGCTTGCGGCCTTTGGTGGCGATTCTCTGACGGTCGCCGACATACGCGAATTCGTCGGATACTCATACAGTAACTGGGCAATTGCCCCGAGCTACCTTCTCCTTGTGGGGGATGAGTACATCGGGAGGTTGGTGGGGCCTCCACTTAGACATGGGTTCATACCATCTCGACTGGATACCAATGACTGGTACTTGAGCCTCCCGGGGTGGTGCCATCGTACGATCCTATACGTTGATGACGGCTGGATGGCGAGATTGCCCGATCTCGGCGAGAAACCGGTCGTGCACCTTGGTCGCATACCGGCAAGCAGTCCGGAAGAGCTGGAGCACTATGTGGACAAGCTCGTCTACTACAAGTATGGTGACTGGCCTGGCGGCGCAGACTGGCTGGCCAGTCTCGATGTTCTTGTTGGAGATCGAGATTGGGGTACTGTCGACAATGACGTGATGCGAACGTACGCGGATGCACTCATTGATCAGAGACTTGCAGCCTGGCCTGATCTCTCGGTTTGCTACTCCGCAGATTACGATTCATTAGGCTACCCCGACAACGCCAGTGACGATACCAGAGATGCATGGAACTCAGGCGCAGGTCTCATCAACGCTTCTGGCAACACCCAGAGAGAATGCGAGCTCGTGTTCATGGCATGGGGTTTCTGTCGGTCCGATTCTCTCACACCTACGTTCACGGAGCAGCTGGCCGGAACGCTGAGATTCCCGGTCGTGTTTGCGGGGTCATGTTTAGCGAACTACTTCTACATGGGTGACCCCTCGAGGCAGTGGATTCAGCCTGACTGTTTCGCTGACGATGTCCTTCTGAGCAAGAGTGACCGAGGTGCTGTGGCGAGTTTCGCATCATGTCATTTCACTCCCGCGCTTGAAAACTACCTGATGAACAAGATCTTCCTGGATCTGTTTGCTTCGAAGGGCATTCGGGATCTTGGGCGGCTTTGTACGGCCAGCAAAGTCGAATACTTGCAGGATGGTTTTGGAGAGGAGTTCGTGGCTCATGAGTACTGCCTCTTGGGCGATCCGACGATCCAGATCAAAGTGCCGCAGTGCTGGGAGTGTCGGGATGAGGACTACTGGCTCGAATGGAGGTCGGGAGCCGAGATAGAAGAGCCCCGCGTGCTGCAGGAAATCTACTATGACGATCCCTTTTTCATTGATCATCCCAATCTCAGGATCGTCCATGCCGACGGGAGCGTGGAATCCCCATGCGGGGAGCGGATGATTCGGGCCATGGCCAGGGACCCATATGGATTCGGTGATGTTGAATGGAAGCTCGCCGCGGATACGGACGTCCTCGTCGAGCGCAACAGCGTGCTCTCCTTCTGGATCAATATCGTAGACTCGCCCGGCGACGCGGGGCGGATCTGTCTGGATGGAGAACTCACTTCTCACGACTGGCTTTCGAACTACAGCGATCCCGGTGAGGTTCTTGACCAGCATGGCAATGCTCTTGCCACGTACTGCCGTCCCCCGGTGGCGCCTGGCTGGAATCTCTTCTATGCGGACCTCAGTGCGGTTGCATCCGACCCCTGGCAACCTTACGACTTCATCGAGGCCCTGACGCTCCACTACCATTCTGATTTCAGCGGGGGGGAAACAGGCAGCCTGCTCGTATACGTTGACGACGTCCAAATCCATCCCACGAACTCGTGGCGAGGAGAACTTCTGAATCCCGATTTTGAAGAGGATTCCGACGAAGACGGCAAACCGGATTTCTGGACCGACCTTGACGGGGATTACACCGACGCGGTCGGTCTTCGGGATGATTGCGCCTACAGTGGCAAGTGTTGCATGGTGATCTCGGATCAGGACATGACCGGGCAGGGGGCAAAACAGGTTGTCCATCTCAACGAAGATGCGGAAATGTACCGGCTCCGACTCCACGCGAAGGCCAACCTTGAAACAAGCGTCCGTTTCCTGGTGCGGCGGCTCGACACCGGGGACTCGCTCTTTGCAATGACCCGTGACGTAGACCGAGATTGGATACACTGTGGCTACGTCTTCGACAATCCCTGGTATCCCGGTGACGGGGTGAACCTCGTTTCTCTGGAGATCTTCCCCGCTCCCGGCCACATCGTGTGCGTGGACTCGGCCATGATGTATGGAGGCAGCTTCCTGGATGTGGAGGGAGACCGGATGCCGGCCCCTGTGAAATTGGATTTGTCCGTCATGCCGAATCCCGCCAACCCGACGTGCAAGATTGAGTTCACCCTCGTGCGGGGAGCGGATGTCCGGGTGGCGATCTACGATGTCCTCGGGCGGCTGGTCTGTGAGCTTGTGAAAGACGATTTGTCGCCGGGGATCCACCACCGTGTCTGGGACGGGCGGGATCGACATGGAAACCGCGTTTCGTCCGGGGTCTATCTCTGTCGCCTGACGGAGGGAAGCCGAAGTGTGACGCGGAAGCTCCTCGTCGCGCGCTAGCGAGCCGCGACGGCAGGACAATGGCACGTCACATTAGCCACGGATCTCACGGACTAGGCAGATTGAAGCGGGGTGATGCCGTATTGCCGGCATCACCCCGAAAGACTTGCCCTCTGTTCCCAGGTCTATCCAAAAAACACTTGTGCGATCTCGTAGAGATTGGGATCCACCGTCTTGGGCTGAGACAATGCCTCCTTGAGGGGAATGGTGACGATCTCCTGCCTCTGGAGAGCAACCATCTGGCCCGACTGGCCTTCGTGAACGGCATCGGCCGCCGCGACACCGAAGCGTGTGGCGAGTACCCGATCGAGGGCCGTAGGGGTGCCCCCCCTCTGGACATGGCCCAGAACGGTCACCCGGGCGTCGATACCGGTTCGCTTCTGGAGTTCGTCCTTGAGCCGGACCCCGATCCCGCCCAGGCGCATGTGGCCGAATTCATCGACGCTGTCGTCCTGGGTCACAAGATCCTCGAACTGCTTGCACTGCGCGCCCTCGGCCGCCACCACGATACTGAAAGTCTTGCCCCGCTGGTGGCGCGTCTTCAGTGCTTGGGCGAGAATCTCGATGTCGCAGTCGACCTCCGGAATGAGGATGGCGTCTGCGCCGCCGGCGATTCCTGAGTAGACGGCGATCCACCCGGTGTGGCGGCCCATCACCTCGACCACCATGATCCGGTGGTGAGACTCTGCCGTAGTGTGGAGCCGGTCGATGGCATCGGTGGCGATCGTGATGGCAGTGTCGAAGCCGAAGGTGAATTCGGTGCCGTAGATGTCGTTGTCGATGGTTTTCGGGATGCCGATGGTCTTGATGCCCATCTCGTGCATCTTGTCTGCCACGCTCAGCGTATCCTCGCCGCCGATGGCGACGATAACATCCAATTCCCACTTCTTCATGTTATCCCGGATCTTGAGCGGGGAGTCGGGGTCCTTGAAGGGATTCGTTCGGGAGGTTCCCAGAATGGTTCCCCCGCGATGCAGCACGCCGCTCACCGCGTAGAGCCCGAGAGGTTCAACCCGACCCTCGATCAATCCTCTCCAGCCGTTCTTGATGCCCAGCGTTTCCGACTTGTACTTGTCGATGGATCTGCGGACCACGCCGCGAATCGCCGCGTTCAGCCCGGGACAATCACCCCCACCGGTAAGGACACCGATTCTCATCTTGCTCTCCATGAACGTGGATGTAGAATTCGCACCGAGGAACCCGACGGGTTCCCATTCGAAGGTTCCAATATAACGGCGTCCGGCCCGAAAGCAAGGCCAATTTGGCCGGCCGGGGATCGGAGCATCCGGACGCGCGTTGTCAATCGCACTCGTCCTCTTGCCTCGGAAGGTGCGCTTGTGGTCTAATGGGACTCTCGATGAAGGCCCGGAGGCCCGGTTCGCGCATGGATCTCGACATCGCCGATCCGCCGGACCTGCCGTGGCGACACGAACCGCATCCGGGTGTCCCATGAAACAGCGAATACTGGTTCTTGCTCCCAACAAGCCCTTCCTCGGCGCCCAGATCGTTCAGCTGCCCTTTCTCGCCGAGCTTCGATCTCGACATCCCGAATGCCGGGTGACGCTGGCCGTTCCCTTCTCGGGCCCCTGCGTGTTCGAGGAATTCCGGTTCCATGATGACCTGGTGACCGGTTGGGCGGAATCTCCGGCTCGAAGCGCTCGTTTTCTCGGGCGATGTCTGACCGGCCGGTTTGATCACGTCTACTCTCTGCGCGCACGCTCGACACGCGCCGGGTTGGCCGCGCTTCTCTCCGGGGCCCGTTGCCGATCGGGATTTGCCGTGCCGGGAAACCGCCCGTTTTTCAATGAGAGCGTCCAACCGAGAGACACCGTGTACCTGGCTCTCAAGTATCTGGATCTTCTGGGTGGTGGGGCCCCGGCGGAAGAGCTTCCCCGAGTATCGCTCTGGACGGACGAACAGGCGCTGGAGGTCACGCGGCGGTTCGTGGAGCGAGGGATTCGTCCGCCTTTTGTAGGAATCATTGCCGGAGCGGGGGGAGAGAGGAAACGCTTTCCGGGTTCCAAGTTCATGGACTTGGCCGAGCGTATTCGGGTTGCATTTCCCGAGGTCACGGTGATCTATTTCCTCTCGCCCGAGGAAGCCGCGGGCGAGGTAGGGAGAGCTCTTGCGGCGGTCGAGACCCGCCTGAAATTCTGCTTCGAGAGCGTGAGGCGGCTCGCGTGCGCGATTGCGAAATGTGCGGCTCTCATCTCAACGGATTGTGGGCCGGCTCATATCGGGCACCTGCTGGGGCTTCCGCAGCTCGTACTTTTCGACGGGACCGGCCGCCCGCACGAATGGTTTCTGTCCCGCCCGGGATCTTCGTATCTTGTTGCCGATAAAACAGAAAAGGTCTCAACACTGGACACCGAAAGCGTGTTCCAAGAGGCGTGGGCGGTGATCGGACATTCGGGGTAGAATTCCGGAACGGGCGGCGGGCGCCGCATCTGCCCGGCGCCCGGCGGTGGAACCGGCGTGAAAGATGTTGACAAATGTTGGGCGTTTCTGTAGTTGTCTGGGTACGGTATGTTGCGGAAATCCTTGATGGGGATGGGGAATCTAGCGCAAGGAGGGAAGAATGGCCGAGCTGATCATCTCGAAATCGAAGACCAAAGATGCGGTGAAGAAGTGCAACGTGGCCGGTGAGTTCTACGGAGCCCTGGACAAGAGGGTCAAGGACATTATTGCCCAGGCCGAGAAGAGGGCCATGGCGAACGGCCGCAAGACGGTCAAGGCCCAGGATCTCTAGGTTCTACGAAATCCGGATTTGCGAAAGGGCATCCCCCCAGGGATGCCCTTGTTCGCGAGTCTGCCGCCGGTGGAGCCGTCGACTTCTCTCTTGTCACCTCTCTTGTCTCTTCCCCGTTCCCGGCCCTGGGTTGAGGGTATACCGGCTCTCGGCTCTCGGCTTTCGGATTTCTCGCATGGGCCTTGCGCTCGGGGGAGCACTCGGCGTCACTCCTCCACGGCAAGAAGGGGGGATTCGGATCGGCGAGGAGGGTGACAACTCGCGGCGTTGAAAGATCCCTTGCCGTGTCGTCGTTCCGGCGAGCGCTCCCCGTCGCCGGCCCTGGGCCCGGGTTGTCCACTCTCAACTTCCGACCTTCAACTTTCTGCAATTCCGCTCCCGGCCCTGGGTTGACGGTATGCCGGCTCTCGGCTCTCGGCTTTCGGATTTCTCGCATGGGCCTTGCGCTCCGGTAAGGGTTCGGCGTCATCCGGGCCACACCGGAAGGGGGGATTGTGATCGGCATTGTCTCCGCCGTTGCAGCCACGGATGAGCTCTGGTAGATTCTCGGAGGGAGTTCGGCCCGCCGGGGAGTCGGTTCCCGGCGGTGATGCGGGAGGGGAAAGATGGCCAAGGTAGGGATTCTGGATCGCATTCCGATGCGGGACCGCGACTTCTTGGTCGAGGACGAGAAGATCGTCGTTCTGGTCCCGAGGTTCGATGGTGTGTTGGGGAGATGGATTACCCGCCGGCTCAGCAAACCATGCTACAAAGTCCGCCTGGATCGCTTTGGGACCGAGATCTGGAATTTGTGCGACGGCCACAGGACGGTTCGAGAAATCGCTTCCGCACTTCGCGGTCGGTTCGGTGAGGAGATGGAGCCGGCCGAGGAGCGGGTAGCCGGCTTCATCCAGCGATTGGACCGGGGCCGATGCATTCGTCTTTCCAAGGGGGGGGTCTGAACATGGCGTCGCTGAACGATGCTGCCAAGATCGCAGTCGAGAATTGTCTGGGGCTCAAGCCGGATGAGCTGTGCCTGGTGATCACCGACGAACCCTGCCGCAGCGTAGGAATCGCTCTATGGGAGGGCGCGAGGCGTATCGGCTCGGAGGCAGTGTTTCTCGAAATCATCCCCCGGCAGCGCAATGGGCAGGAACCCCCGCCGGGGTTGGCGGAGTTTATGAAACGCTTCCACGTTGTCTTCTGCCCGACCTCCAAGTCCCTCACGCATACCGAGGCTCGGCGAGATGCGTGTGAGGCGGGTGCCCGGATCGCGACTCTGCCCGGCGTGACGGAAGATATGATGAAGCGGACTCTCAACGCGGATTATGAAGGCATTGCCGAACGCAGTCTCAGACTGGCGGATTTGCTCACCGCCGGCTCAGAAGCGCGACTGACGACTCCGGCGGGCACCGATCTGCATTTCGTTCTTGAGGGACGGGAGGCTCACGCCGATACGGGCATCGTCCATGAACCGGGGCAATCCACGAATCTGCCGGCGGGCGAGGCGTACATGGCGCCGCTGGAGGGCAAGACCCAGGGAACCCTGGTCGTCGACGGAGCCATGGCCGGGGTCGGAATCATCGAGGGAGAGACCATCCGCATCACCGTGCGGGACGGGTACGGCGTCGAGTGCTCCGGCGGCGCGGCGGCGGGGCGGCTGGAAGCCCTGATTGACCCGCTCGGCAGGCCCGCGTGGAACGTGGCGGAGCTGGGAATCGGTACCAACGAAAAGGCCATCCTCACCGGCAATGTTCTGGAAGACGAGAAGGCCATCGGAACCGTCCACGTCGCCATCGGAGACAACTACTCGATGGGCGGAACGGTGTCGGTGGAATCTCATCTCGACGGTATTCTCCTCAGGCCTACGCTTCTCGTCGATGGGAAGGCAGTGATGGAAGATGGGCAGATCGTGGTCTAGGCCCGTCTTTCTCGCTCTTCTTGCCGTTGTGCTCCCGGGATGCCGGATCGATCACGGTCTGGAGCCGCGGCCGGCCACCTGGTCGGGGATCGAGGGGACCGTGACCTTCCAGGGAGAATGGCTGGAAGATCTCGAGGAAGTACGAGTCGCCGTCTATCGAGACTATCCTCCCGCGGATTCGTCGGATTTCTTCCGGATCGCAGGGTTCAGCGAAGCGATTCAGATCGGCACATCCCAATCGGATTACGGGGTTCCTCTGGTCGAGGGTGACTACGAATGGGTGGTTGCCGCGGGCAGAAGGGCCGGGTTGAGTTGGGTGGACGGATATGTGTTCCTGGGTCAGTTCGCTTCCTCTCCCGGGGAGGCGACCCCGGGGGCGGTCAGGGTGTACCGGAACCTCTCAACCCGCAATGTCGACATCGAGGTCGATTTTTCGCGTCTTCCGGAGCTTCCGATTCCCAAGGTTCCGCCTGTCCCTCTCCGGAGGTGAGCCGCGTGTCGAGATTTACCCTCCAGAAGGAATCGGTGTCTACCGGGGGGATCCTCTGGATGCTCCTGCTGTCCACCCTCGGATGGGCCGAGCCGGACGGGGGGCGTCTTGAGGGAACCGTCCGGTCTTTCGAGACGGGGGCTCCCCTGGCCGGGGCCAACGTCGAGCTCCTCGATACCGTTCTCGGCGCTGCGGCGGACCGAGACGGTTTCTTCTTTCTTGCCGGGATCCCCGAGGGCGACTACCGCCTGAAGATCACCCGAATCGGCTATACCCCCGACTTCCTCGAGATGGTGATTCGAACCGGAGAGACGACGGTCGTGGCCGCGATGCTCAGGGAAACCTCGATTCCCATGTCCGAAGTCGTGGTCTCCGCCGGGAAGGCCGAGCAGGTACTGGCGGAGACCCCGGGAAGCGTTTCCGTGATCGAGGGGGAGATGCTGGAGGAACAGGTCGCCACCTCGCTGGAACAGGTTCTGCCCCTGGTCTCTGGCGTCGATCTGCGCTTCGGACAAATCGGCATCCGCGGGAGCACGGGGTTCAACCGGGGAGCCGGCAGCCGAGTCCTGTTTCTTATCGACGGATTCCCAGCCGTCACGGGGGATACGGGCGGCATCAACTGGGATTTGGTTCCCCTTTGGGAGATCGATCGCGTGGAGGTGCTGAAGGGCGCAAGCTCGGCCCTCTACGGCTCCAACGCCGTCGGAGGTGTTGTGAACGTGATTACCCGGGCTCCGTCCCGGCGTCCGTGGACTCACGTCTCTCTCCACGCCGGCTGGTTCTCGAAACCCCTGTATCCGGAGTGGCGGTGGACCGCCGACCGGCAGGATTTCAGTGGAGTGGACGCCGTGCACTCGAGGCGGGTGGGTTCGGCGCGTGTCCTGTTGAGTTTGGGCGAGCGGCAGACCCAAGGGTACCGACAGAACAATCACGAGAAGCGCCTTCGGTGCATGGGACGGATCGACATCGATCTGACCTCGAAACTCAAGGCCGAGGCCTTCGTCTCGGCCGGGCGGATGACCTACGGGTATTTCCAGGAGTGGTGGAGCCAGGCGTACGCCCTGCAGGTGAGGCCGGAAGCCCGGGGAGACTGGGTGAGATCGGACAAGATGAACCTGGCGGGCAAGCTGTCCTGGGCGCCGTCCGGGAGAACGGTTCTCGTCGTCAAGCCAGCCTGGTACCGGACTCGTTGGAAGGATTTTTTTCACGATGGGAATCCGTTTTCGAACGCCGATCATCTGGGGCTCGAAACGCGCTTTCACGTGTCCGCAGGCAAGCGTCATATGCTGATCCTGGGAATGGAGCCCGGTGCCGCCGTACTGGAGTCGAGCCTGTTCGGGAACCGAAGATCGACAACGCTCGGGGTCTTTCTCCAGGACGAGATTCGGGTGACGTCCGGGTGGCGGACCACCTTCGGTTTCCGCTGGGACGGCTATTGGATCCGGGGGGGGATTCATGAGGATCAGTTCAGCCCGAAGATGGCCGCCGTTTGGCAGCCGGTCCCGGGTGGGTCCCTCCGCCTCTCGCTCTCCAGGGGATTTCGGGCTCCTTCCCTGGCTGAAAGATTCACTCGTGCGACCGTGGGGGGAATTACGATTGCGCCGAGTCCGGATCTTCGAGCCGAGAGCGTGTGGTCCGGGGAGGTGGGACTGTTGGTTGCGCTGGGACGGCGGGGAACCCTCAGTGCGGCTCTGTTCGAGAACCGCTACAATGATCTGATCCAGGCCGGTGGAAATCTCGACGAAATCCGCTTCACCAATACGGAGGAAGCCCGAGTCCGGGGACTCGATGTCGATCTGGGTGTGCGACTCCGGGAAGGGTGTTCCGGACGAGTGGCCTATTGCTACCAGGATCACGTCAACCGCGAGACCGGAGCCCTGCTGCTGTACCGGCCGACCCACAGCTTCTCAACGTCGCTGGATATTCGAAAGGGGCGGGTTGCTGTCGGAGGGGACTTCCAGTATCAGTCAGAGGTGGATTCGGTCTCCGCCTACCCGCAGGATGAACGCGTCCCGCTCTATCGGGTCAACGTGAGATCTTCCCTCCGCGTCGGTTCGATCATGCTCTCGTTCAAGGTCGACAATCTTCTTCAGTACCATTTCACCCCTATCGAACGCAACCTGGCACCCATTCGAAGCTACACCCTGGCGGCGAAGGGGGAATTCTAATCCCGGGGGCGAGAGCCTCGAGCCACGAACGCCGACAACCGAAGGCCGGGTACGGCCAATCCCTCCCGCTATTGCCGCTTGACAGGACCAGATTCTCGATCCTAAGATTCCGTACCGTCTGTACTGGAGGCGGGATACGCGGCCGGCCACTCAGAGGCCGGCCCCGGCATACTGGGCCAAGGAGGAAGACGTGTCCGCAGCTTCCAGGAGTCGTGGGGAAAGGCATCTGATGACGTATGTCCCGACGCGGGCGTTTCTGACCCGCGGCGCCGGAAAGCATAGCCAGAAGCTGGCGAGCTTCGAGGTGGCTCTGCGCAACGCGGGCATTGCCAGCTTGAACCTCGTCCGTGTTTCCAGCATTTTTCCGCCTCACTGCAAGCTCATTCCGAAGGAAAAGGGGCTTGAACAACTCCAACCGGGGCAGATCGCTCACGTCGTGATGAGCGAGAACGCCGCCAACGAACCCCACCGTCTGATGGCCGCGGCCATTGGGGTCGCGATCCCTCGCGATCGTTCCAACTACGGATACCTTTCCGAACACCACAGTTTTGGCGAATCGGACGAGGTGGCGGGAGAATACGCCGAGGATCTTGCCGCTCACATGCTGGCCACCATTCTGGGGATCAGCAAGTTCGATCCCGACAAGAGCTACAACGAGGAGAAAGACGTCTGGCGGCTCTCGGGAGAGATCGTGAAAACACGCAACGTGGTTCAATCGGCCGTGTCCGACAAGAAAGGGCTCTGGACCACCGTCATTGCGGCCGTGATCCTCCTGCCTTGAATGGGGGGTTCCGTTGAACGATTCCGGCTACGCCTCACCTTACGGCTTCGGCGGTCTGGACGCCGACCGCTCCGCATTCGAGACGTCCCAATTCGTGGTCCTGCCGGTTCCATACGAGCAAACGACTACTTTCGGTCGAGGAACGAAAGCGGGTCCCGAATCCATCCTTCGCGCGTCCCGTGAACTGGAGCTCTGGGACGACGATCTGGGAGTGGAGCCGGCGAATGCGGGCATACACACGCTCGCGGCTCTGGAGCCTTCCGCCGCCGGTCCCCGCGAGATGGTGGACCGGATTCGCCGGGCCGTGGGAGGTATGGAGGGGAAGATCCCCGTTATCCTCGGCGGGGAGCACACCGTGTCGGTTGGGGCCGTACAGGCGCTTGCCGAGAGGCATGCGGAGCTGATCGCCGTGGTTCTCGACGCTCACGCCGATCTTCGGGATGAGTACCAGGGATCTCCCTACAGCCATGCGTGCACGGCGCGGCGGATCTCCGAGCACTGCACCGCGATAGAGGTAGGGGTGAGAAGTTTCTCGAGGGAAGAGGCGGAGTTCATTCGCGAGCAGCACTGGCCTCTGGTTCCGGCGAGGAGCGTTCGGGCGGATACCCACTGGATATCCGAAGTGGTCGCCAAGCTCAAGGGCCGGCCGGTCTATCTCTCCGTCGACCTCGATGTTCTCGATCCGGGAATCATGCCGGCGGTGGGAACACCCGAGCCGGGAGGGATGAGCTGGTCGGAAATCACATCGCTCACTCGCGAGATCGCCCGGCACGCCGACATCGTGGCCTTCGACGCCGTGGAGCTGGCTCCGATCCCCGGACTCATCGCGCCCGACTTCCTGGCCGCCAGACTCGTCTACAAGATCATCGGCCAGATTGCGTTCGGCCCACGAGCGTAGATGAGGTCTGGGCGCCGCACTTCCGCCGGGTTCTTCTCCGAGATCTAATGCCCGATTTGTGATTCCCCGGCGTGTAAAAAAAGGGGGGCCGTGGCCCCCCACTTTTTGCAGCACACCGGCATGGCTATTGCCATCCGAACTTGAATTGTCCCACGTAGACCCGCTCTTCATCCTCGGTCAGCTCCGGCCGATCGCTGCCGGGTACGTAGGTGGCGAAATCGATATTGAAGAACAGCAGACTGAGGCCCACCCCGTAGGTGAGGCTCCCGCGAAACATTCCGGTGCGCAGCCTCAGGAGCATCATGTCCAGCTCGGCGCCCACGTGGATCTGATCCCCGAACTCGAGGTCGTCCACCTGGTTGAGCAGGTCCTCGATGTCGGCGGTGAGAAGGACCTTGGGCACCGGCTGCCACGAAGCGCCCACGGCCAGATTGCGGTAGAAACTGTCCGTCTCCTTCTCTTCGTCGTCGGAGCTTTTCGTCGCCGGGGCCGCCGGAACCTGGATACCGCCCAGAAGATTCCGGAAACTGGCGCCCACGGAGAGGTTCCAGAAGCCCGTGGGGTAATAGGCGCCGAGGTCCACACCCCACCCGTGATACGATTCCGGATCCTCCGAGATAGTGCTCAAGACCTCATCGAGATCGTTGGGATCGATGGTGACACGGTTCGCCCGGCGGTTGACATAACGAACCGTGATCCCGATGGAGAGGGGATCCAGCGCGATGCCGGCCGTCCCGATTTGTGCAACCACATCGGTATGGAAGAATCCGTTTACCGCTGGGGCCGCGTCGAGGGGGTCGGGATAGTTGCGGACCATGACCACGTCGGCCCGAGTGTCGGCGTAGAGTGCAAGGCCGAGATTGCGTTGGGCGAATCCCACCAGCGGCGCCGTGCGGAAACCCAGGGTCTTCCGGAACAGATCCGAACCGTCGTCGAGGACGTCCGTCTTCTCCGGCGCGCTCAGGTTGTCCCAGTCGGCAAAATTGCCCCTCTGATCGTCGAGATAGTCGAAGAGCTCCAGGGTTTTGCCGTTGGCTCCCAGATCGATACTCGGAATCGCAAGCTCGAAATCCACCGTGGTCAGGACCGCCGGGTTGTAGATCCACAGACACCCCCGGCCGGGGACGGCCACGCCCGTGTTGCCCATTCCCAGGGCGCCCACGTCTCCCCTGAAGGGTCCCCGTTGGTCGGCCGCCGCGACGCTGGGAATCAGAATAACCGTCGTCAACAAGAGACATAACCACCGCGATCCGCTCATTTCCAACCTCCCGGATGAGGGCCTGTCCACAACGTCAAGAGAACCTGCCTTTGCGTAAACGCCCAGGTCCGAAACCAGAAGAACCCGGCGCGCGGGACGCCAGGTTCGCACCGCCCGAGGGATCAGGCTCCCTGTCGTGGAAGCCTTTGTATCCGCTCCAAGCAAGTGGTAGCATCCTACCGGAGTGCCCGGTCACTGTCAATGCTAATCGAGAATCCGAAAGTCCGGATTCCACGGTCAATCCGCCCATGACAACGGACGAACTGAAATATCGGGCCCGGCTCTTGCGATCTTTAGCGAAATCTTGCCGTCTTTGTCCCAGGTCCTGCGGTGTGGACCGATCGGGGAGCGATCGCGGTTTCTGCGATCTGGGGTCCAATCTGCTCGTGGCACGAACGCTACTCCATCGCGGGGAAGAACCACCCCTGACGGCCGAGGGGGGATCGGGCGCCGTGTTCTTCTCGGGGTGCACTCTCCGCTGCGTGTTCTGCCAGAATTACCAGATCTCGCACCGACGCCGGGGTCGGCCGCTGACGCCCGAGGCCCTCGGTCGGGAGATGCTGGGACTCCAGTCCTCCGGGTGCGAGAACATCAATCTGGTGACGCCAACGGCTCAGCTCCCGGCGGTGCTGGATGCTCTGGCCGTGGCGCGGGAAGGAGGTCTTCGGGTTCCCCTGGTCTACAATACGGGAGGGTATGAATCGGTCGAGGTCCTCCGCATCCTGGACGGCGTCGTGGACGTTTACCTTCCCGATTTCAAGTATGGAACCGAAGAGGCGGCCCGGCGTTACTCGGCCGTCCCCGAACACCCGGGTTACGTGGAGCAATGTCTGAAGGCGATTCGAGAGATGCACGCCCAGGTGGGACGACTTCGAATGCGGAGAGGCGCGGCAATTCGCGGTCTTATCGTCCGGCACCTGGTGTTGCCGGGGAACGCGGCGAGAACCGATCGGGTCTTGAAGTGTCTAGCTGAGGAGATCTCTCCCGACATCTCCCTCAGCCTGATGGCGCAGTACCAACCTTCCGCGGGCGCCGGTGATTTCCCTGAACTCAACCGGCGAATCTTCCGGGAGGAATACGACGCGGCGGTCGAGGTCGCCGAGCACTTCGGCTTTCATCGGGGATGGTTTCAGGACGTGGACCGGGTCGACGGCGGCTTCCTTCCGGATTTCGATCGGGAGGAGCCGTTTGAGGGGAATTGAGAGGGCGAGCGGAGCACGTTGGACAGGAAGCGAGGATGCTTGCAGGGCGATCCTCGTTTCGCGATGTGGTTTCCCTCGCTCACCTTGACACCCCTCGCGCGGCCGTCTACCATGTGGTGGAAACGAGCGGCAGCGGCGTCGAGTTTTCCGGAGAGTGTGGAAAGGTGGCCGCCGTCTGCGGCGGGAGGCCCGAATGGAGCCGGGACTTTCGTTCCAGGATCGTGCCGGGATTGCGGTGGGGGCGGGGCTGGGAGTCGCTGGACTCGCGGGCGCCGTCGAACACCTGATCTTGCATCCGCAGGTTTCTCTTGAGGGCGCCCGAGGTTTGGGGTACGCCCTCGGGCTGTACGGAGCTCTGGGGTCCGCCGGGGGTCTGGCCCTCGCCGTGCTGTCGGGCGCAGTGCCGATCGCCGCGTTTCTTCGAGATCGGCGAAAAGCCGTGCCCTTTGCCGTCTCCTTCCACGTGGCCCTGTGTCTTCTCCTCCTGGTTGGGTACCGCGTGAACGCTCGCCCGAACGCGCCACCGGCGGGATCGAGCGGGGGAATCGTGATCAACGGTCTGCTGCTCATTGCTGTGGCCGTTGTGGTCTACGTGCTGGCTTTTCTTCTGGGGCGGATCCCGACCCGGACCCGGGAGAAGGTCATTCGAGCGGTGAGACCCCTGTCTCCACTCTTGATCGCTGTCCCGATCCTCTTGGTCCTGTCCTGTCTGGGGTTCGCCGCCGTCCGGAGAATCACGGCTCGCCGCCCGCCGCCCGCCGCCCCCGAAGAGACCGGGGAGAGGCTCCCCCATGTCGTTCTCCTCTTGATCCACGGTCTTCGAGGGGACCACGTCTCGGGCTACGGGTACGAGAAACGGACAACGCTGGCCCTGGATCATCTGATGGATGAATCGGTGACCTTCGACAACGTTTTCGCCGCGTCGAACGGGGCCGTTCCCTCCGTGGCTTCCATCCTTACCGGGATGACGCCCGGTTCCCACGGAGTGCTCACGAGCCGCGATCGGTTGCCCGAGAACGTGCGCACTCTGGCGGAGGTCCTGGCGGAAGTCGGCTACATGTGCGGCGCGTTCGTTGGAAGCCGGATCACCGACGTGAGCGGGGGAAGCGAGCGCGGGTTTCACTTCCACCATCCCGGACGCAAGCCTTTCTGGTGCTTTCGGCTGCAGACGGCCGTCGAACGGATTGCCGTTTGCTCTACGAGAGGTTCCGATTCTGGAGGGGAGGTCGTCCTCGGCAAGGCGGGGGACTGGATCGAGAAGAATCGAAGCCGCCCTCTCTTCGCGTATATCCACCTCATGGAGCCCGGTTCGCCCTACGAACCCCCGCCGCCGTACGATACGCTGTTTGATCCCGACTACGACGGTCGGCAGGTGCGGGAGCCGCCCGTGGATCGCGCAACGGCCGATGCCGGATTTCGGAACCGGGACGCGCTTGAGACGGCCGCCGCGGCGATCCCCGAGCGCCGGCGTCTCAACATGATCGCTCTCTACGATGGAGAGATTGCCTACACGGATCAACTCATCGAGCGTTTCCTGAAGCGAATCGAGGCGCTGGGGCTGTATGAGAATGCGATGATTGTCGTGACCGCGGACCATGGGCAGGAGTTCTACGATCACGGGGGCTGGTTGTACGGCGGGTCTCTGTACGACGAATTGATTCGCGTTCCACTCATCGTCAAGCGGTCCGGCCGGGCCGGGGCGAGAACAAGGCGGCGCGAAAACGCGTCCGGCATTGACATCTTTCCGACGATTATCTCCGCCGCCGGTCTTCCGGTGCCTCGGCAGGTTGAAGGCATGGACGTCTTTGGTAGCCATTTCAAGGAGGAGGACCGGTTTCTCTTCCCCGAGCGCCCGCCGTTTCTCTACTCGGCGATCGAGGGGGCGTGGAAACTCATCATGGCGACGGGGTGGAGAGCGCCGGACGTGAAGCTGTTCAATCTGGATGCCGATCGCGGGGAACTCCGGGATCTGGCCGACCGTCGTCCGGACCTTCGAGACCGACTGGCGGGCGTGCTGGAAGACCGCGCCGTCGCGCTCGGGACGGTTACCGACGGTGCTCCGAACGAAGATCTCGATTCCCGAAGGCGTGAGAGGCTGAAGGCGCTTGGGTATATCCAGTAGGACGCGAGGGGAACGGGAGGCGAGCCGGGATGAAGCGGTTGTCGGAATTCACGAATGCTGGATATTCCTTGCGGGCACCGGGCCATACTGAGGTGGGATGACGCCGGGAACGGTGGTGCGGTGTGCTCGCCGCGGCCGCATCGTGGCCGCAATACCTTGACTCGGCGTCTCCTGTGTGGTATCATCAATAGTGTCGAAGTGGATCCGAGGTGCGCGCGTTTCGCGCACAGGGATTCAGCGGGGCGGGCCGACTTCGAGGCCGGTCCCTTTCGTACTTTCTGAAGGGGGTGGTCGGGAGAGCGCTTCGAATGGGTTTCCCTGGACACGCCATGAGAACTGCCGCAGTGGTCCTCGCGGGGGCTGTTTCTTTGTTTGGCCTCTCGCGGCCCTCACGCGGCGAAGACACCCGCATCGCACCGTCGCTGCAATACCTCATCGAGGATCCATCCAAGAGTATGTTCCAAGATCTCTCGCGTCACGTTCCGTCGATTCCGCTCACGGTTCGATTCAGCGCTCCCCTGACCGATGACGACATCTCAAGGATCGAAGCGAAAGGAGTCAGGTTTCAACGGAGCAACGGCGGCGTGCGGCACCTGGAGTCAATCTACCGGGCGCACGTTTCGCCCGAAGCGCTCGGGAGGGTCGGTGAATTGGCCGGTGTCGTATGGGTCGAGGGCGATTGGCGGCCGGGTCTCGTCCCTTGCCTGAATGTGAGCCGTCAGGAAATGGGTGTGGGCGCCGTCTGGAATATCGAGCGAGCGGGGGGTGGTTCCCTTACCGGGGACGGCATTGTGATAGCGGATTTCGATACCGGAATCGACGTCTACCATCCGGGTTTCTGGTTTGCCGATGGCGACACGGTCGTTTGGGTGGACGTCAATGGGTCACGTGAATTTGAGCCGGGAGCCGACGGCGCCGACTTCAACGAAGATGGGATTATCGGGCCCGATGAAATCCTTCGCTTCTGGGACGGGAAGGTCGAAGATCCCCACGGGCTGATCCCCAACCGCCTCGGGGAATATGAAGTCGACCGCGACTGGCTGTACCGGGATCTCAACGGGAACCGGGTGCGGGACGTGGGTCTCGAGAGCGGTTTCTCAGAATCGGATCCGGCCTTCGGCGAGCCCGTCTTCACCGTGCTGGACGGGAACGGCGACAATACACTCGATCTGGGTGAAAGGCTCGTGGCCCTTCGAACGTGCAAGGTCCGGGCCGTTCTCGAACCCGGCGCCAAGGAACGTCGAAGAGGTCGCGATCTCATCTGGGCCAAACGGGATGAGCGGGGCCATGGAACGTCGGTGGGCGGGATTCTGGTTGGAGAGAGTCCGGGCCGTCTTCTCTCGGGAATCGCTCCGGGCGCCGAGCTTCTCGTCGCCGACGCGTTCGGCGGCGTGGATCTGAGTGATCTCATTCTCTGGGCCCTGGACGAGGGCGCCGATGTGATGCTCCACGAGCTCGGCAGCTGGGTCTGGGACTACATGGACGGTTCATCCAATGCGGAGCGCATGATTGACCTGGCGGCGGCGAAGGGCGCCGTGCAGGTCGTTGCCGGCGGAAACCTCGCCGGCACAGGCAAACACTGCCGGGTTCCGATTCCCGGGAATGCCATGACCTCGATTCGAATCCACTGCCCCGCCGCCGAGGATACCCGCGTCATCTGGGTGTCGTTCCTTTGGCGGTCTGCGGCGGAGGATCTGAGGTTCCGGGTGAAGAGCCCGTGGGGCGGGCGGCTCACGCTTTCGGGAAGCGGCACGCAGTCGGTGGAGGGGGCGCGTTTATGGTCCAGCCGGGGTACGTCGCCGCGCGGGACCGCCGGCATGTTTTTCTCAATCGAAGCTGACCGGATTCTGGACGGAGAGTGGGTGGTGGAGATCGAGAATCCCGAGAGCGCGAAAACGGTTGAGGGCTACGTAAGCGATGATCGGAGCTCGTGGACAGGCGGGACCGTGTTTCTGGACTGGGTCAGCGATCAGGGTACGGTGACCTGGCCCGGAAATGCGGACAGTGCCCTCACCGTGGCGTCCTATGCCACCCGGGGTCTCGACGTCACGGCCGGGAGCCTGAGCCGGTTCAGCAGTCGGGGATACCGGATCGATGGAGTACCGGTGATCGATCTGGCGGCTCCGGGCAACTATGACATTCGCGCCTGCCGGTCCGGCGGCCTGCCGAACGCGGGGATCGGCACGTACACCGCCTTTGGGGGAACCTCCGCCGCGGCCGCCCACGCGGCCGGCGCCGCGGCCCTGATCCTTCAGGCGAACCCGGACCTCCGTCATTCGGGCACGCGGTACGTGTTGACGGAATCGGCGACCGTGGACGAGTTCACCCAGAGCGTCCCCAACCCGAACTGGGGTCACGGAAAGATCAACGCGCTGGCGGCGGTTGCGATGGCCCTGGATATTGAGGTCCCGCCCTTCGTGGAGCAGGCCGCGCCCTCATGGCGGGTTACGCTGGAGCAGAACTATCCGAACCCCTTCAACCCGCTCACGACCATTCGATTTTATGTAGAGGGAAACGGAGAGACCTCGCTCAAGATCTACGACGTCGAGGGACGGCGGGTACGGGTTCTCGTCGATCGATACCTCCGGTCCGGCGAGTGGGAGGTGCACTGGGACGGGACCGACGACTGTGGAGAGCGCGTTGCCAGCGGGTTCTATTTCTGCCGGTTGCGCTCGAGGGAGGATTGTCGGACGAGGAAAATGTTGCTGTTGGAATAGCCCGGAAACGAGGCCTTCCGAGAACAAGAGCATTGAGCCCCGGGCGGGGGAGACGCCTCCGTGTCTTTCGAGTGCCCGAGGTCCACATTCCCCAATGCGCATCGTTCTGATCTCCTCGACGCTTCCGTCTAGGAACCTCGGCATTCCCGTACCTCGTGCATTCCGTGATCGTGTTTCGTCTTGCGGTGGCGCGTCGGCGATGGCATAGTCATTCGGTAGAGTGAACGCGAATCTGAGTGCAACGGTCGGAAAAACCATCCCGGAATGGATATGTCGACAAAGCGTTGGATTCTACCCCTGGCGGCGATGCTCCTGTTGAGCGCGTGCGTGTCCGAGGCTCGTGCCCAGAGACTGGAAGGGCGCGTGGTTGAGCATACGCTTGACAACGGGATGAGGCTCATCCTTATGGAGCGGAACGCAGCCCCCGTGGTCAGTGCCGTGATCCGCTACAACGTGGGGTCGGTAGACGAGGAGGAGGGGAAGACCGGCCTGGCGCACCTCTATGAACATCTGGCGTTTCGAGGGACGGAGGTCGTGGGAACCCTTGACTATGCTCGGGAGACGGTTCTCCGGTCGAGTATCGATTCCCTGGAATCATGCCGTGTCCGTCTCGTGGAATCGGGGGAGGGCGCGCATGTGGAGCCGGTCCGGGGGATAGAGGAGCAACTTGAGAAGATGAAGGCCGAGCTGGAGGACATCCTGGTTGTGGAAGAATTGGACCAGATCTACAATCTGAACGGATCCGTCGGCCTCAATGCCACAACGACGGCCGACTTCACAACCTTCATGGTGGACCTTCCGGCAAACCGGCTCCCGCTCTGGGCCATCCTGGAGTCGGATCGAATGGCCCACAGCGTGCCGCGGGACCTGGAGGCCGAGCGCAGCATTGTGGCCAAGGAGAGGCGCGCGCGAATCCAAGACGATCCCGAAGCCGCCCTCTATCAGCAGTTCTTGAAGACGGCTTTCACCGTCCATCCCTACCGAAGACCGGTGCCGGGATGGGAGGGGGAATTGGAATCGATCGATCTCGAGGACGTCTACGCTTTCTACCACGGCTACTATTCTCCGACCAACGCGGTTGCCGCCGTCGTGGGTGACATCGATAGCGAACACGTGATTGCTCTGGCCGAAAGCACCTTCGGGCGGATTCCGTGCCGGACGGTTTCCTGCGAACGGGCGGTGCCCGCCGAGCCCAAGCAGAGGGAGGCGCGGGCCGTTGTCCTCGAGCGGGATACTGAGCCCGCCCTCTTCATGGGTTTTCACAAGCCTGAGATCACGCACCCGGACGATCGGGTGTTCGAGGTCATGAGCCGGATCCTGACGACCGGGACTCGGTCGCGCCTCTATCAATCACTCTTTGTTCAGGAACAGATCGCCATGGACGCGTCGTCCTGGCTGGGTCCGGGCGATCGGTATCCGAATCTTCTCATCATCGCCGCTCGTCCCATCTGGCCGCACACGTGCGAAGAAGTGGAGAGCGCCGTGTGGTCGGAGCTGGAGACCCTGGCCCGGGAACCGGTGGACGGCGAGGAACTCCGGAGGGCGAAGAACCGGGTGTCCGCGGAGTTCTTGCGAAAGCTGCAGGACAACCGGGGCATGGCGGACGAGCTCTCGTACTACGCGATCTCTACAGGGGATTGGCGGAATCTCGAACGGCGAGTGTCGCGGATTGAGTCCGTCGGGCCGGAAGACATCCAGCGATGCGCGGCCCGCTACTTCATCAGGGAAAACTGTACGATCGCCAGACTCGTGAGCACACGGAGGGAGAAGGGTGAGTAGACGCCGGATTCTTGTTCTTTGCGTTCCGATCGTCCTGGCTGGAGGGTTGGTGGTCGGTGCGGAAACCGCGCCGGCGGTTCATCCTCGGGATCTGAAGTTCGCCCCTCTCCGCTGGAATCCCCCATCCCCCGAGCGCGTCACTTTCTCCAACGGCCTGGTCGCCTACCTGCTCGAGGACGACGAGATTCCACTCGTGGAGATCACCCTCTACGTCCGAACCGGAAGCGTCTACGACCCGCCCGAGAAACTGGGCCTGGCGCACCTTGCGGCCAAGGCGATGCGCTACGGCGGGACTGCCGGACGGAGCGCCGACGAGATTGACGAGGCCCTCGAACTCATGGGCGCCGACCTCGAGATCTACATGCGATCGGCATACGCGGCGGTGGGCCTGTCTGTTCTTCGAAAGGACGTTGACGAGGGGTTGGGAATTCTGGCCGACGTGCTCAGGAACCCGGCCTTCTCCTCGGACCGAGTGGAGGCATTTCGACGGGAGCGATTGGAGGACATCCGGCGCCGATACGACCGGCCGGCCAGGGTTGCGAGCATCACGTTTCGAAGACTCGTATACGGAGCGGATGCACCCTGGATGAAGTTGGCGACGGCCGAGACGGTGAACCGCATCTCGAGAGAGGACCTCATCGAATTCCACCGTCGCGCCTTCCGCCCGAACAACATGATTCTGACCATGAGCGGCGACCTGACCCGGGACGAGATGGTCGGGAAGATAGAGGCGTTTCTGGGGGAGGGATCTCCCGATTCGGTCCAGACTCCGGATATCCCCGAATGGGAGCCTCACGGTGAGCCGTCGATCAACCACGTTGACAGGAAGATTTCACAGTCGTACTTACGGATCGGACATCTGGGATATCGATACCACGATCCGAACGAATCCTCTGTCGAGATGATGAACTACATTCTGGGGGGCGGCGGGTTCCTCTCCCGACTGGTCAGGGAGGTCCGGTCGAGGCGCGGGTTGGCCTATTCCATTCGCAGCGCCTTCCGACCCGGAGTGGATCGAGGAATTTTCGAGGTCGCGTGCGTGACGGGGGCCGGAAAGACGGCCGAAGTGCTGTCCTTGATTCAAGACATGATTCGTGAGATGTTGGAGACCCCTCCGGCGACGACCGAACTCGAACGGGCGAAAGAGGCCCGCATCAACGAGTTCGTCTTTGCCTTCGATTCGAGAGCTCGAATCGTCCGTCAGGCCGGCTGGCTGGAGTTTCGGGGGTACCCCGAGAACTACCTCCAGACCTGGGTGGATCGAGTTCGCGCCGTGACGCCGGAGGATGTTCTCCGGGTGTCGCGAGAGTACCTGCACCCGGACGGTCTGACGGTGCTGGTGGTGGGCGACGGCGACCGCTTTGATCGCCCGCTGGACGAGTTTGGAGACGTGCGCCGGATCGAGGCCGGCGAACCAAAGTAGACGGAAGCACGCCATGGAGGCCGGTATCGTGGACGGCGTGATTCGGGAGAACAACGAGGTGAATGAGATCCGGGTTCTCAATCAGGGTCGCGTGAGGATTGTGGATCGAATGGGAGGCGATCCGGCCGTGGTCCGCGCGGCTCGGCGGTGCTGGCGCTCAGTGAGCAAGGGAGAGGCTTCCGACGAACGGCTGCTTCTCCATCTGCTTCGACACAACCATGGGACGCCCTTCGAGCACGCGGTTTTCACGTTCGATGTGAAATGCCCGCTGTTCGTAGCAAGGCAGTGGTTTCGTCACCGGATCGCATCCTACAACGAGGTGTCGCTGCGCTACTGTGTGGCGGAAAAGGCGTACTATATCCCCGACGACCTGGACGAGGAGGCCCGCAGGACCTATGACCGGACGGTCGGAGAGGCATTCCGGGTCTACGATGAGATGATCGCCTCGGGAGTGAGAAAGGAAATCGCCCGGGCGGTTCTTCCCCTTGCGCTCTTCACCGAGTTCTATTGGACCGTGAACGTGCGTTCCCTTATGAACTTCCTCGACCTCCGCCTGGCTCCGGGCGCCCAGCGCGAAATCCGTGCCTATGCCGAGGCCCTTCTGGAAATGCTGTCCACGACCATGCCGGTGACGGCGAGATGCTTTCGAGAGAATCTGCAGAAGACGGAGGCGTAGGGCCCCGCGCCCGACCCGGCCTGTGTGTGTTCCGGCTTTCGGCTCTCGGCTTTCGGTTTCGTGTCCCATCTTCGTCACCTTGCCGAGTCGCTCTCCGGAATCCGTGGAATTTGCGGCTGCAGGGTTTTCGACTCTCAACTTTCAACTTTCGACTCTCTGCCCTTAGGCTGCCCCTTGACACCGCCCATAGAATATGGTAAGCTATTACTGAGAAATTAGTTAGCGATCTTGACGCGATTCTCGCGTTCGGCCTCTTTTTCTGGTGAGAAAGCATGTTCTCTGCCCGGCGCCGAGTGCTTCATCCTATTCTCAGGACCCTTCCGTGGCTGTCAGTAGCCGCGATCCTGGGTACGGCGGCCCCCGCATGTCCTCAGGATTCCTGCCGGGTCCACGCCGTGTTGGAAGATGTCTTGGGGCGAGCCCTTGGCGCGCGCATCTCCATCAAGGGAAGCGACGGCGAGGCCTACCGACCGCAGCCCGATTCCGCCTGCATCTTCCATACATCCATGAACGGCCATTTCTACGCGGACAGCGCCTTCGACGTCACGGTCCCGGCGGGTTCGACCCGGTTCCGAGTATCCAAGGGGTTCGAATACACTTTCATTTCGGACGACTGGAACCTCGGCTCCGATACGACGCTCACGTTTGTACTGGACCGGTGGATCGATCTGCCCGACGAAGGCTGGTACTGTGGAGACATCCATGTCCATCTGGCCCATCCGCCCGACGAGGGAGAAGAGACGTATACCCTTGACCGGGGAGCCGGACTTCTGGCGGTCTCGGGAGAGGGACTCAACGTGACACATTTTCTGGACAACGATCTTTTCTTCACGGGCGCCCCGGATTCGCTGAGTACGCCCGAGTGCATTCTCTATTTTTCCGAAGAATACCGGAGCTTCATCTTCGGACACCTCGTGTTGATGGGATTGGATCATCTAATCGAGCCCTGGAGTACGGGCCCGACGCCGTCCTGGCCGATGAACGAAGCGATTCTGGAGAGCCTCAGAACGCAGACGAACGTAGCCGCGAGCTACGCGCATCCGATCAGTTCCTTCTCCGTCCTCGATCACCGGCTGTGGCCCGGGGGAGGGATGGGGCGGGAGCTGCCCATCGATGCGCTCTTGGGCCTGGTCGAGGCCATGGACGTACTCGCCTACACCAACGGACAGGACGTCCTCAATCCCTGGTACCACCTCCTGGGATCGAGGATCAAGATCTGGGGATCCGCCGGGACCGACGCGTGTCTGAATCGACCCAATTCCCCCCCGCCGGGCGGCTTCCGAGTCTACGTCGACCTCGAGGATTCCGCCCTGACCTACGACCGGTGGGTCGCGGCGTATCGGGAGGGAAAGATCTTCTTCACCAACGGTCCCCTCTTCCGGCAGTTCGAACTCGGGGGGGCGGGAATCGGGGACAGCCTGATCGTCGATCCCGGGGTTCCAACGTGGTTCGACGGTCAGGTCTCTCTGGCCAGCCAGTACCCGATCGAGAACGTCGAGATTATGTTCAACGGGAACGTCGTGAGAACCCTCTCGGTGCCGGCCGGCACGCCCCAGATGTTGGATACCACCTTCAGCTTCCTGGTGGAGGAGACGGGTTGGATCGCGGCACGGATTCGGCATCCCAACGCGTCGCCACAGATCGTGACGGGTGACACTCTCATCGCACACACGAATCCTATCTTCATTCGATACGGTGTCGATGAACTGTACGCCCAATCGGATTTCTGGAATCAGTGGTTGGCGGATGTGCAGCTGTACCTCGGTCTGTACGGAGAGTGGGAGAACCCTTCCCACACGGCGCACGTTTATCAGCAACTGGGCGTGGCCAGGGACTACTACGAGTCGGTGACCAACGTTGCGCCCACGCGTCCCGAACTCGCGGCTCCGCCGGACGGGGACGAGGTGTGCACGCTGACGCCCACCTTCTGGTGGATGCCCTCGACGGATCCGGACAACACGGTGTTCTATACGCTCTGGTATGGTCCGGACAGCACGTTCTCATCGAAGACGGTGGTCGATAGCCTGACCATTTGCCACTACGACCCGGCCGTACCTCTCCAGGATTCCACGCTTTACTTCTGGAAAGTCTGCGCGTGGGACAGCGTTGGGAACCGCGTCTGGAGCGGCGATCCGGAGTGCCCCGCCTGCCCGACCGCGTCCTGCGGGTGGCGGTTTGCCACGATCTACGATCCCGAGTGTGTTGTCTTGGCCGTAGAGCGCGAAACGGGCCTCGCCATCGATCCGGGATTTCGGATCTATCCCAACCCATTCAACCCCGGCACGACCATCGTCTACGATCTCTTCGCCCGGGTTCCGGTCTCGATCAAGATCTTTGACGTGGAAGGCCGGCTTCGAAAGACTCTGTTCGAAGGCCCGCAATCGGCCGGGGCACATCGCTTCATGTGGACGGGCAGGGACGATCGAGGGTGGGTATGTGGTCCCGGTGTGTATTTCTGCCGCGCGCAGTTGGGATCATCGACATTCACGAGAAAGCTGATTCTCCTGAAATAGCCTGCCGTTCACGGCCGCATGCCACGCGAAATAAGAAGAGGGGAGGACCCCATGGGGCGTCTCCCCTCTTCGGCCGAACGAAGCCGTTGTATCTTACTCCCTAGCCAT